>OIZO01000004.1_pt1 | contig 271491 bp, 272 predicted proteins | sample 1588551 | NCBI WGS metagenome assembly OIZO01 (sample SAMN03283271) | human gut metagenome | biome: human-associated habitat; material: feces | host: Homo sapiens | place: Peru | collected 2012
ACTCCTCCTTTTCCGCAAAAATCACGCTCGGCTCGCCTGTTCGGTTGTAAACGCCATCACGACGGCTCGCTGTCGCTACCAACTTTTGCGGGTTGCGGACAACCCTTGCGATATATCGGGCTTTATGTTATCATTATTGCGAAATTTAAAATGAACAGTGATATTATGCTTGAAAAAAGATTTGAAGAACTTTATAACAGGGCTTATGAGCGAGGGTATAGCACCTTTTCGCCGTTTTTGACCTTGCCCGAACAGAGCGAGCTTAAAAAGATGTATCTGCCGTGTGTTCTCTTTGGCGGATATGACGGTGCGCAAAGGGTGGTGGCAGGCTTCGGCGAGGCTGTCGGAAATGACGATTTCCCCATTGCTTGTGTTAAAATTGAGCCGCTTAACGAGAAATTTGCCGACGAGCTGACGCACAGGGATTTTTTGGGCTCGCTTATGAACCTCGGAATTAAGCGTGAAACCGTTGGCGATATAATCGTTGACGGCAAATGCGGATATGTTATTTGCCTTGAAAATATTGCGGATTATATCTGCGAAAATCTTACGAGAGTTCGGCACACAAGCGTTGAAGCGAAACGGTCTTTAATTCCCGAGAATACGGCTGAAAAACTTGAGGTGTTGACTGTATTTGCGGCATCCAAAAGGCTTGATGTTATTATCGGTGCGGTCTACAATTTTTCAAGAAGCGAGGCGTCAAAGCTCATTGCTTCGGAACGTGTGTTTATAAATTCCGTTTTAACTCTTTCCGCTTCGAAAACAGTTAGCGACAACGATATTGTAACCGTTCGTGGATACGGAAGATTTATCCTTTCGGGCGAGGTCAAGACGACTAAAAAAGGCAGACTTGTGCTTGAAATAAAAAAGTATTGCTGACGGCGGTTATATTACATAAAATAGGTGGAATACAGGCTTTGATTTTCGACAATAATATAAATTGACAACCGATTATATACCGTGTTAAAATAATTGCGCAGTATATGTGGTGGAGTCTGTCATAGGTCGAAATCGACTTATTTATACTGTTGTCATTTTTATGATAGGGGGCAGAACTGCGGTTTTGTCCCTTTTTTTGATAGGCCCTCATTAAAGAAAGAAGAGGATTGACTATGAGAAAAACGAAGATTGTATGCACCGTAGGTCCTGCTTGCGACAACGAAGAAACCTTGCAAAAAATGCTTGAGGCAGGAATGAATGTCGCAAGGCTTAACTTTTCACACGGCACGCACGAGGAACAGCAGAGAAGAATTGACCTTTTGAAATCAGTTCGTGAAAAGGCTAACAAGCCGCTTGCGCTTATGCTTGATACAAAAGGCCCCGAATACCGTGTCGGACTTTTTAAGGACGGACAATGCACTCTTAAAGAGGGCGGCACGTTTACCTTTACCGCCGAGGATATTATGGGCGATGAGAACAGAGTATCCGTAAGCTATAAGGAGCTTGCAAAGGAAATGTCGGTTGGCGATAAAATCCTTGTAAATAACGGATTGTTGATTTTTACCGTTACAAAAATTGACGGTGATAATGTTGTTTGCAGGACGGACGCGGGCGGAGTTATCTCAAACAGAAAAAGTATGAGCTTCCCCGGTAAGGTGTTAAAGCAGAAATATTTGAGCGATTACGACAAGGCGGATTTGCTTTTCGGAATTAAGAACGATATTGACTATATCGCCTGCTCATTTGTATCCTGTAAGCAGGATATTGAGGATGTAAAAGCTTTCCTTGACGAAAACGGCGCAAAGTCGATAAGTCTTATTGCTAAAATCGAGAACAGAGCAGGAATTGACAATATTGAGGATATATGCTCCGTATGCGACGGCATTATGATAGGCAGGGGAGATATGGGCGTTGAAATTCCATATGAGGAACTGCCCGCAATTCAAAAAGAGCTTATCACGAAGTGCCGTATGCTCGGTAAAAGGGTTATTACGGCAACGGAAATGCTTGAATCTATGATTACCAATCCGAGACCTACAAGGGCGGAGATTTCCGATGTTGCAAATGCGGTTTACGACGGAACAAGCGCAGTTATGCTTTCGGGCGAAACGGCGGCAGGTAAATATCCCGTACAGACGGTTGAAGCAATGTCGAGAATTGCCGAAAACACAGAGCAGAATATCCGCTACAAAAAGCGTTTCATAAACACAGAGTTTCGTATTCGCAACGAGATGGACGCTATTTCACACTCCGTTTGCGGTATGGCAATGGATATAGGCGCAAAGGCGATTGTCGTATGCTCGATTTCGGGTATGACGGCTCGAATGGTATCGAGATTTCGTCCGCCCGTCGATATTATCGGCCTTTCGGTAAACAAAAAAACTTATCATCAGCTTTCAATGTCATGGGGCGTTACTCCCGTAATGTGCGAGGTTTATCCGTCTATTGAGGTGCTTTTCTATACGGCGAAGCAGATGGCGAAAAAGACCTTGAACTTGAAAACGGGCGACAGAATATTGATAACCGGAGGCACCTCCGACACCACGGGCAATACAAATACGATAAGAATTGCCACGATATAACACTGATTAAAAATCCGTTCTCCCAAGGCTGAGAGTTAATAAGGCAGTTTTGCTTCAAAATAACATCTTTTTGCACAATAATGCGTTAAACCCCACAGATATGCGTCAGCATTATCTGCGGGGTTTGCCTTTTCTTGTATCAAAAATATATCATTTTGAAGTGCGTTGCAGTTTCGTAACCATAAAAATTCTTTTATGCAGAAGTAGGGAAACGAAGCAAGGCTGTCGCCTTGCGAGGCTTTCCGACAAAGGCATAATAAATTTTTATGCGAGAAACCAATACTTCCTTATAAACTCTCAGCCAAATCGAGAGAACGGATTTTTGCTTGTATTATTTATTTTTTATTAAAATATACCGTGTAGAATTCGTGCCGTGTTTCAAAGAACGGCTTGAGTATAATCGGGGTTCCGAGTGTCGAGTATTTTGCAGGGATTTTGAAAATCAGCTTTTTCCTGTCCGATATTTCAACGCAGGTATCCGCTGATTTCCCGTTTAATAAAAGCGACGGATATTCAACGGTTATGTCGTCAATCAAAAGCTCATTTGAAATGTATTCGGAAACCTTGTCGGTAATTTTACCGAGCGGCGCACAAAGCGTAACTGGTCCGTATTTCAAGGCGCAGACATCTTTTTCACGGGATTTATACTCGGTTATTTCCATAGGCAGTGTAAGCTCTACGGTATCTCCGCCTTTTATATTTGAAACAGTGAAATATCCTTTTTCGATTTCCCGAAACTCCTTTGTCCCGTGTCTGATTGCGGCGGCTTTGTGGGAAAATTCGGGTATGCGAAGCTTTAAGCTGTCAATTTCGGTGTTGCGCTTAACGGCAATGCTGATTTTGTCCGAATAGGGATAATCGGTGTTTATTTCAAGAGAGATACCGTCCGTTTCAAGCCGAGACGGTATATACAGGTTGATGTAAAGAGTGCTTCCGTCAAAAAAGAAGATGTTGTTTTCATACTTTTCGGGGTTTTCCATTCCCGTGCCCGTACAGCACCACCAGGATTTATATTTCTTCTCATATGTTCTGTGATGTCCCTGCAAAAGGGAGACGAAGTACATTTTTGCTCCGTTTTCGTCCTGCTGGGCAAGAATATGATTTAACAGTGCGTTTTCATACCAATCAAAATACTCCGATTTTTGTTTAAAAGAAAAAAGATACTCGCAAAGCCGCATCATATTATATGTATTACAGCTCTCGCAGGTCTTTTTTGAGAGAGTCTCTTTTCCCTTTTTCTCAAAATGCTCTTTGTCGGAGTTGCCGCCTATTGCGTAAGAACGGTCCTGTGTGACAAAACGCCAAAAGTTTTCAGCCGCAGTCCTGTATTCTTTATGGGCTTCGGGTGCGGCTGCGTAAATTGCCGCCATACCCGTTACCTTGGGAATTTGGGTATTTGCGTGCCAACCGTCCAATTTATCCTCGCCTTTCAAAAGGAAGCGAAACAGCTTTTTATGAGTAAATTTTTCGGCAAAGCAAAGATATTTTTCATTTTTTGTTATCCGGTAGAGATTTGCGAAAACCTCGTTCATTCCGCCGTGCTCATATTCGAGCATTTTTTCAAAATCTTCGTCCGAAAAATCCGACAGACCGTCGCAAGCCCAATCGGCAAACCGTAACAGAACTCTTAAAACGGTTTGGTCTTCGGTAACCGAGTATGCGTCCGTAAGTCCCTTGAAAATTTTATGCAAATTGTACCAGGGAACCCAATACCCTTCTGCCCATGAAGTCAGATTTTTATCAAAAAGCTCTGTAAAGCAATTTTCTTTACAACCACCTATATATCCCGATTTTGCGTTGTTTTGCACGCTTTCAAGCTGTGAGACAATGTATAAAATTTTTTGCTTGAGCTTTTCGTCTCCGCTTTTGGTATAGCACTCCGAAAAGGCACTCAAAAAGTGCCCGAGCGAATGCCCCGCAAGCGAAAATGTCTCGGGGCTCTTCTCCCAGTTGTTTGCACTTTTTCTCTCCCAACCGCCGTAGCGCTTTGCGTTGTTCGGAGCAGGCATATTGTGCGCCTCAAAAATAGGCGACAGAAGCCTGTCAATATCCACGCCGTCAAGATACTCTCTACCGATTTTTTCACTTTGCGAAAATACGGAGTTTAACAGCGTTATGTTTCTTTTGTCGACAAATCCTGCCATAGACATCACCTAATATATGATACACTCTTTATTATGTGCAAGTCAACATTTGATTGAAAAGGGTATTCATATATGATATACTTTAATAGAATATTATGAAAAGCAGGTGTTACTATGGTCGAGGCTTATAAGCGTGCGGCGCAGGTTGTTCCCTCGGAACGCCAACTGAATTGGCAAAAGCTTGAATTTTATGCGTTTTGTCATTTTGGTATGAATACATTTACAGGCAAGGAATGGGGCGACGGCAAGGCATCTCCCGAGCTGTTTAATCCTACCGATTTTGATGCTGAACAGTGGGCGAAGGCTATCAAGGACGGCGGAATGAGCGCTATGATTTTGACCTGTAAGCATCATGACGGCTTCTGCCTTTGGCCGAGTGCATATACCGATTACAGCGTAAAAGCAAGTCCGTTCAAGAACGGCAACGGCGACGTTGTTAAAGAGGTTTCCGACGCTTGCAGGAAATACGGCTTGAAATTCGGTATTTATCTCTCTCCGTGGGACAGACACGAGGAAAGCTACGGCAAGGGCGAAGAATATAACGAATACTATAAAAATCAGCTGAGAGAGCTTCTCACAAATTACGGCGATATTTTCTGTATTTGGCTTGACGGTGCGTGCGGAGAGGGTAAAAACGGCAAGGTTCAGGAGTACGATTGGCCCGGCTATTATAAGGTTATGCGTGAGCTTCAGCCCAATGCCACAATCAATGTTTGCGGCCCTGACGTTCGTTGGGTAGGTAACGAGGCGGGCGTCGGCAGAGAGAGCGAATGGAGCGTTGTGCCGTCTTATTATTCTATTAACGAATTTACCGCAGAAAACTCTCAAAAAGAGGATAACAAGAAATTCCGCAAGAGCCACAGCCAGATGATTATGGATATGGGCTCAAGAAAGGCAATAGCCGATGCGGACGAGCTTATTTGGTATCCGTCCGAGGTTGACGTTTCGATAAGACCGGGTTGGTTCTTCCACGAGAGCGAAAACTATAAGCAAAAATCGCTTAAAAAGCTGATGAAAATCTATTTAAGCTCTGTCGGAAACAACTCGACCCTGCTTTTGAACATTCCGCCCGATAAGACGGGTAAAATCTATGAAACCGACGTGCTTTTGCTCGACAGCTTCAGGCGTACGCTTAAAAGACGTTTTCCGAACGACCTTTTGAAAAACGCAAAGGTAACAGCTTCTTCAAACAGCGAAAATGCAAGGAATATTATTTCCTCCGACGATACTCTTTTCTGGCAGGCTGACGAAAAGGACGAAAAGCCCGAAATTGTATTTGAATTCCCCGAAAAGACGGAGTTTGACGCACTTGTGTTGCAGGAAAATATCGCAACGGGTCAGCAGATAGAGAAGTTTTCGGTTTATATTGAGCAGTTTGGCATTTGGAGAAAAATTTCCAAGAAAACTGTAATCGGATATAAGAAAATTATCACCTTCAAAAGACCTAAAAAGACGAAGAAAATCAAAATCAGAATTGACTCATACAGAGTTAAATGTACGCTTAATAAAGTAGAAGCGCACAAATCGGAGTAATATGATACTTACATTCCCCACGTTTTACCGAGATTTCAAATGTATAGCAAATCGCTGTACGGACAGCTGTTGTATCGGCTGGGAGATTGATATTGACTCGGCTACATACGATAAATACCGGCTTATGCCCGATGATTTTCAAAAAAATATTGCCGTCTGCGACGGCGTGGCGCATTTTGTTTTAACACAGGATGAGCGTTGCCCGTTTCTTCAAAAGGACGGACTTTGTAAAATCATTCTCGAGCATTCTGAGGATATGCTTTGTGATATATGCCGTGAGCATCCGAGGTTTTACGAGTGGTACGGAAATTACAAGGATGCAGGGGTCGGACTCTGCTGCGAAGAGGCGGTAAGGCTGCTGCTTGAAAGCGAAAAGGCGCTTGAATATGAGACTGTTGAAACGCAGGAAATTTCCGACGACGATACGCCCGAAGATATTTGCAAAAGTGTTTTTGAGCTTAGAAAAAGTCTGTTTTCGATTATCAATGACCGCAGCTTAACGCTTTCTGACAGAATAGAAAGGTGCTTTTCAAAAATTGGCGTGAAAGATGTTGATGCACCTTGCTCGGCAGATGCTTTCCTTGCGGAATGTGTTGAAATCGCAAAGGAAATGTCGCCGTTTGACGAATTGTGGGGAAAATACATTTTGTCCCTTGAAGCGTTGGACTTTCAAGAGGTAAAGGAACGCATTAACAAGGTATTGTCGGAAAATCAAATACGCTATGAAAAATCGCTTTCGTATTTCGTTTTCAGGCATTTTATAAAGGCTTGCTTTGACGGGGATTTGCTTGCTCATTTCAAGCTTGCGGTCATTATGTTGATTTTTGAATTGCTTATTGATTGCGTAAACGATGATTTGCTTTTTAACACACGCTATTTGTCGAAGCAGGTTGAGTATTCCGAAGAAAACATTGACGCACTTACAGACGAGTGCTGCTTCAATGCATTGATAAGCGAAAATAACATTCTCGCTTTTCTCAACGAATTATTTAACGGAGGGTAATTATGAAAAAAAGGGTTAAGATTTTTATAATCGTTTTGGTGCTGATACTTGTTGCGGCGGCGATAACGGCGTTTTTGCTTTTCAGATATTATCCGCATTACAAAGCTGAAAAGAAGCCCGCACAGTTTACGGACATCAAGGAAGTTGACGAACCTATCAGGGTTATGAGCGCAAATCTGCGCTGCATAAATCCGCTCGATACGGGTAAGAAAAGCTGGTTCTACCGTGCCGATCTTATAATTAAAAACATTGAGAACAACAAGCCGTCGATAATCGGCTTCCAGGAGGCTACAAAGTGGCAGTACGCATATCTCAAGGATTGCCTCACGGACTTCGATTCGGTTATTACATACCGTGACGAGTCGACATTTTCCGAGGGCTGCCCGATTTTCTACCGTACGGATATGTACGACCTTGTGGACAAGGGCTCTTTCTGGCTTTCGGAAACTCCCGAGGTAATGAGCAAGGACTGGAACTCAAAATGTTACAGAATTTGCAGCTATGTCATTCTCAAAGAAAAATCAACCGAAAAGGAATTTGTCGTTTTCAACACACATCTTGACCATGTCAGTGACGAGGCAAGAATAAACGGCATAGGCGTTGTGCTCGACAAAATTTCACAGTTCGGTTCGCTGCCGAGTATGATTATGGGCGATTTCAACGCCGAAGAGGGAAGCGTAACCTATGAAAATGTTACAAAGGATTTCCTTGACGCAAGGTATCAGGTTGACAACGCAGTTGACTCCTGCACTTATCAGAATTTCGGCAAGGAGCTTGACAGAAACCGTATCGACTACTTTATGATTTCAAAAACAGGCATAAATGTCAAAAGCTATAAGGTCGTAACAGACACCTTTGACGGCGTTTATCCGAGCGACCACTTCCCGTTGCTTGCGGAATTTACACTTGTATAACAGGAGAAACTATGTCGGAACTTATTGCCACAAAAGAATACCTTTTGAAAGCGGTCGGAGCTGTTATAAATTCAAGGGAAATTCCGCAAATTCCCGAGGATATTAACCAAGATTTGCTTATAGAGCTTGTTGTTAAAAATTCCTTGCAGGCTATCGGCTATATTGCCTTTGCAAAGCAGGAATTCAAATATAATGACAGGCTTGAAAAGTCATATCGAACGGTCGTTGCCCGTGAAATAAGTCAACAGGCGGAAACGGACAGAATAAGAAAAGATTTCTCCGAAAACGGCATTGATTTTATGTTTTTGAAGGGCTCTCATTTGAAAAAGCTGTATCCCTCGCCGGAGCTTCGCTTTATGTCGGATGCGGATGTGCTTGTGCGATTAAAGGACGTTGAAAAAGCAAAGAAAATACTGCTTTCACACGGCTTTGAGCAAAAAATGGATAACGGGAAGGACGTCGTATTCACGAAAAAACCGTTTTTGACGGTTGAGCTTCACAACACGCTGTTTGTCGAAGATTATTATATGTATGACTACTTCCTTTCGGTTTGGGATAAGGCTCAAAAAATCAGCGAGCACGAATTTACAATGACCGACAGCGATATGTATATCTATACAATGGCGCATCTTGCCGAGCATTTTACCACGGGCGGTGCGTGCTTCAGACCGACTATGGATATTTATCTTATGCGTGAAAAAATGTCCGAGGCGCTTGACTTTTCATACATAGAAAAGGAGCTTCAAAAGCTATCGCTTGAGGATTTCGCAAAGAAAATCGAAGCGGTATCAAAGCAGATGCTTTCAGAGTGCGAAAAAGACCCGTCGCTTGAAATTACGGAGAATTTTATAGTCTTAGGTCCTCCCGTGAAAAATACGGGCGTTGCGAGCACAAGCGGCGAAAAGCGTTCAAAGGTGCAAAGTATTTTCGGCTCATTATTTCCGTCGTTGAAGCATATGCGGCTGCGTTACCCTGTGCTTAAAAAAGCGCCGATACTCTTACCTTTTCTTTGGCTTGTGCGCCTGTTCGAGCTGATGTTCAACAAAAAGGCGAGAGGCAAGCTTGCAAAAATCAAGGCTGCCGACCGAAAAGACGTTGAGATAATGGAAAGAATTTACAGAGAGTCAGGAATAAAGAAGCTATAAAAAGATATAACATAACCCCCGAGTATATCCGATAAAGATATATTCGGGGGTCGATTTTGTTATTAACTAAAATTTACGCCAAGCCGAGATATTCCTCAAGGCATTGATTTTTTTCTTTCATTTCCTTTGCCGCCTGTGTGCCGACATATCGCCAATGCCACGGCTCAAAATTCATACCCGTTATCGCTGTTTTGTCCTCGGGATAGCGAAGAATAAAGCCGTAATTGTGTGCGTTTTCGCAAAGCCACTTGTATTCCTTTGTGTTGATAAAATCCGAGCTTGCGCTGACAATATCCATTGCAAGACCTGCGTTGTGCTCGCTGCAGCCTGCCGGAAGCACCTGAGCGCTTGCCTTTTGATTTGCCTCCTCTGCCGACATACCCTTGTTCACATAGAAATTGACCTTTCTATTGTAGGTCGTTTCCTGAAGGGCGTAGGTGTGGTAGCCTGAATAGGGGGTAAGCACGCAGCCCGAAAGCTTTGCCGCCGCATACATTTCGGCATAATGCTCGCTGACTCTTGAATCAAGCTGAATATTACTGCCGTTTATTGCGTTTGAAAGAGTCGGCGCATAGGAGTCGGGAAGCGGATATTTTGTGTTTATTATCGCAAGATTCCACTTTTCGGCATCTGTTATCGGAATTACCGTAGCAGGCTTCTTTTCGGCAGCCTTTGTCTCGGGTACTGCTTGAGGCTCTTCGGAAGCAGGCTCAGTCTGCGGCTCTGTTTGAGGCTCGGCTGTCTGCTCCTCCTGATTTTCCGATGAGTTTTCCGTTTGATTGCGGTTATATAGCTTTATCCTCGGAGTGGTGTCTCCGACGGATTTATATAAAATGATAAGCGGTATCATAATTACCGCAAGAATAACAAGCAATATAATTTTTGTGCGTAACGCTCTTTTAGATATACCTTTTTTATTATTGTTTTCCATAGTCTTTGCCTTTCACAAGTGAATGAATATATTTTATTCAATTTGCGTTCCGTTGTCAATTCAAATATAATAGTATATTGATTTATTATCGACAAATGTAAAAAAATGTGGTAGAATATATTAGTTTATTTTTTTAAGACAGGAGTGTAGCTTAATGAAAGCAAGTGAAAGTAATTCGAATTATCCGTCACGTCTCCGTGAAATGACGAACTATGCGGTGCGTGAGGTTAAAAAGGTTTGCAACGAGATAGGTCCTCGTGAATCCGGAGAGGAGAGCGAGAGAAAGGCTCAATCTTATGTTGCGGAATCAATGAAAAATGTCTGCGACAGCGTTGAAATAGAGGATTTTGAGGTTCATCCCAAAGCGTTTATGAGCTGGGTTGTAATTGATGTTGTGCTTATGCTTATGTCGATTATCTGCCTTTTGTTAAAGCAGTTTAATGCGATTGAGGCGGCTAATACAGGTTTTGGAATTGCCGCAACGGTATGTACTGTTTTGTCGATAATTTTTATGGTCGGCGAGTTCCTTTTCTACAAGGAAATGCTTGACCCGTTCTTCCCGAAAAGACAGTCCTGCAATGTAGTTTGCACACGTAAGGCTTCGGGCGAAACGAAAAAGAGAATTGTTTTTGCGGGTCATATCGACTCTGCTTACGAATGGTATTATACGCATCTCGGCGGCGGCAAGCTTCTTGTTAAAATGATTGCGGCTGCGATAGTTTCAATCGGAATAAACCTTGTGCTTGACATTGTGTCATTTTTCAATGTTCCGCATTGGCTTAACATTGTAATTATCGTGCTTGCGTTTATTACGGCTGTACCGGTAGCGCTTGCTTCAATTTTTGTAAACTGGAAGCTTGTAGTTCCCGGCGCAAACGATAACCTTACGGGCGTTTTCGCTTCAATGGCTGTTATTCGCTATATGGAGGCAAACGATATTCGCTTTGAAAACACAGATGTTGTTGCAATTTCGACAGGCTGCGAGGAATGCGGCTTGAGAGGTGCGAGAGCTTACGCTAAAAAGCACGCAAACGACGGAATTGAAACGGTTGCGATTGCGGTTGACACTCTCAAGGATTACGACTTTATGGGCGTATATAACAAGGATATGAGCGGTACCGTAACGCTTGACAGTCAGGTTTCCGCTATGGTTAAAAAGGCAAGCGAAAATGCAGGCTTAAATCTTCCCTATGCAAAGGTTTTCTTCGGCTCCTCCGACGCTGCGGCTATGCAGCAGGGCGGACTCAAGGCTTCTGCTCTTGCGGCTATGGACCCGACACCTGCAAGTTATTATCATACAAGAGACGATAAGCCGGATATTCTTGAGCCGAAAACGGTTGAAGCGGGTATCAATGTTCTTCTTGAAACAGCATTCCTATATGACAGCGAGGGCTTGAAGGATACTTATTAAAAAAATAAAATTTTCTATTGTTAAATAAGTATAAATTGTGTTATTATTATTTCATAACGCAAAAGGGGATTTGATTGTATGAATTTTTCGTTAAAAAAAGCAATTTCCGTTATACTCTGTATTGTTATGACAGCAATGATTTTTGCTTCCTGCACGGCTGAGGATGTTCTCGGCGGTGAAACGGAAGTGCCAAAGGCCGTTACCGCAAAGGTTGACCTTAAGGATTCGAGCTTTGACTTTACCTACGGCGAGCTTAAAACAGTTCTTCCGGCGGATAAGCTCGGTACTCTTTTTGAGGAATATGACAAGCTTTCAGACGATATAACAATCGAATTAAGCTATAATGAAATAATCACAAGATTCAGCGAGGACGGCTTGTGGGAAAAGGTGCTTGCCCTTCTTTCACAGGAGGAAAAGGACTCTATTAAGGCTAACGAAGCTAATGTTGTGGAGTATTTTGTCAACAAGGTAAACGGCGCAAAAAGCGAAAAGCCTATTACGCAGTACAAGGAAAGCTTTTGGACAGACGAAAATACAATCAAATTCACTCAGGACGGAAACGATACCGACGGCAAGGTTAAGACTGCGGCGAAATTTTTTGATTATTTCACCGAAAAGGGTGCAGGCAAAATACTTCCCGACGCAACAACCGAGAAGGGTGCAGACCTTACAGATATTATGTATCTTAAGGGCTCGGATAAGGCTTGCTCACTTACGGCGGACGACGTTGTTTCGGCTGTGAGCTCACTCGCTTACGAAACTCAGACTTATACAGAAAAGGTAACGAACGAAAAGGGTAAGCAAGAGGAAAAAGAGGTTAAGGTCGTTACGGGAATTACAAGAATTATCACAATAGTTCTTAAAGACGATGCGGCTTCCGTTCTCAAGGCATATTCAATGCACGACAAAAAGGCAATCCTTGACGAAATGGAAAAGGCTTCTTCGTATTTCACGGTTGACGATTATTCGGTTGAGTTCGACGGCTGTACGATTACAGCAACATTTAATGCCGTTACGGACAACATACTGTCCGCAACCTATGATAAAAATATGAGCGTTTCGACAGTTGTGAACGGAGTCGGAGATCTTGATTATCTCGGAAAACAAGATTTGACCTTCGATTGCACAGATCGTATGGAATATCACTTCGGCTGGGACGACGAAGCAAAATAATTAAAGTCACAAGTAAAGTCACAAGACTGCCGAGATTTCTCGGCGGTCTTTTTTTGAATGGAGAGGAATTATGAGAAATAAGGGACAGGATTATTCGATAAAGCAGATTGACCTTTCTAAGAAAACAGGCAACACGGACAAGAGCCTTGACTATCTTTTTGAATATTCGATAGTTGACGAGGGCAACGGCTATTTGGGACATCCCGACAGCATATTGCTCAAAAACGGGGATATATTGACGTTCTTCCCTGAGGGACACGGCAGAGGCAAGGTGCTTTCTAAGCGAAGCGTTGACGGCGGAAAAACTTATCTTGACGGCGACGGCGTTAAAAATCCGCCTGAAAATTGGGCACTTTCAAAGGAGACGCCCACGGTTTACAGGCTTACCTTCAGTGAGAGAAATTGGGACGATAAGCTCATACTTATATGCGGAAACCCGAAATGGTGGGACGAAAAATCCTCCGTCGGCGGTTTTAACTGCTCTGTTTCCGATGACGAGGGCGAGAGCTTTTCGGAGTTTGAGCTTTTCTTCAAGGGCGAAATTTATCCGATTGTCGCAATGAGCTCGTTGACAAGGCTTAAAAAAGACGGCAGGTTTATTGATAAATGGATGGGACTTTTCCACGACAAGCATTTTGTCAATTACAAGACCTTCTTGACCTTTGACGACAACGGCAAAATGAATTGGACAAAGCCTGTACCGTATTTTTCGGCGCATAGAAAAATCGAGAGAAAATCGCAGATGTGCGAGGTTGAATGCGTAAGAAGCGACGCAGGAAACGGCGATGAGCTTATGCTGATAACGAGAAGCAACTCAAAGAGGGTCAATTCGCTTTTGTCATTTTCAACAGACGAGGGAGAAACCTGGTCGGAACCTGTTTTTGCACCGAGTGCGATAAACGGCGAAAGGCATAAGGCTGATTATCTTCCCGACGGCAGATTGTTCATAACTTTTCGTTCGATTGAAAGAGATAAAAAGAAAAACAAAATGTACAGCGAAAAGAAGCTCAGAGGCTGGTATTCAGAGGGATGGATTGCGTGGGTAGGCACATATGACGACCTCAAAAACGACAGAGAGGGAGATTACAGAATTAAGGTGGCGCACACCTATCTTCCCGACCAGAAAGAGCCTTGCGTTACCGCGAACGCCGATACGGGCTACTGCGGAAACGTTGTTTTGCCTGACGGTACGGCGGTTACCTCGTCCTACGGTATTTTCTCAACAGAGGAAAAGGAAAGCGGTACATATTCGACCGACAAGGGCAAACTCAAGCGCAAAACCTTTATCGTATCGAAGCGAATCAACACAAAGGACGTTGAAAAGCTTTTATAATCAGCTGCAATGTATTAAAATGTTATCGGTTGCGGCATTTGCATTAAAATTCGATAATATAATAGGTATGGTGCTCGGAATTTTTTATCCGAAATAAAACAAAAGGGCGGTATGGCGTTGCTTAAATTTCTTTTGATAATTCTAATAATTTTTGCGGCTTACTGTACTGCGGTTACGGTTAAAATTCTGTCCTTCAAGGCAGAGCCGAAGAGCATACCCGAAAATACGCCTGCAATCATTTTGGGCTGTAAGGTAAACGACAAAACGCCGAGTGAAATGCTCGAAAACCGTATTGCGGCGGCATATAAATATCTTTCGGCAAACGAAAATGCCGTTGCAATAGCTTCGGGCGGCAAGGGCGACGACGAAAATATATCCGAAGCCGAGGCTATAAGAAATTCTCTTGTTGAAAAGGGGATTTCTTGCGAGCGGATTATACTTGAGGATAAATCGACCTCGACGGCTGAAAATATGCTCTTTTCAAAAAGAAGAATGGACGAAAACAGCTTGGGTAATGAAGCGGTTATAATAACCTCCGAATTTCATCAGCTCCGTTCGACCCTGCTTGCAAAACGAAACGGGATAGAGCCGTATAATATAAGCTCAAAATCAAAACCGTTTTCACTCTTTACATCTATTGTCAGAGAGTGGTTTGCGTTTCCCGGAACACTTTTGAAATAAACGCTTGACAAACGGCTTGCGTTTTAGTATAATATCTGCACAACAAAGAAGAACACCCGTTCTCACCTGTGATTTTTAATGAAACAGGTCAATACTTTTAAGACTACGGTCTTATTGTGTGTATTGAGCGTGAACGGTTTTTGTTCACGCTTTAATTTATTGTTTAGGAGTGATTATCCATCGCTGTCAAAGAAATGCAACTCAATGAAGAAATCCGTGATAAGGAAGTCAGAGTTATCTCTGCGGACGGAGAACAGTTAGGTATTATGTCCGCTAAGGAAGCCCTTAAAAAGGCTGAGGAGAAAAACCTTGACCTCGTTAAAATTGTGCCTCAGGCTCAGCCTCCCGTGTGCAAGATTATGGACTACGGCAAGTACAGATTTGAGCAGACGAAGAAAGAGAAGGAGTCAAAGAAGAACCAGCGTATAATCGAGACAAAGGAAATCAGACTTTCTCTCAACATCGACACGCACGATTTCGATACGAAGGCTAATCAGGCGATGAAATTCTTAAAGACCGGTCATAAGGTCAAGGTTTCAATTCGTTTCAGAGGACGCGAGATGGCTCATCCGCAAATCGGCGAGGAAACAATGAAAAAGTTTGCCGAGGTTTGCTCGGAGTTTTCATCAGTAGAAAAACCCGCAAAGCTTGAGGGCAGACAGATGCTTATGTTCTTAGCACCGTTGAGCGCTAAAACCAAATAAGTAAACAAATCATTCAGGAGGAAATAGAAATGCCTAAAATTAAAACACATTCGGGAGCTAAAAAACGCTTCAAATTATCAAAGAACGGTAAGCCGATCAGAGCACACGCTTACAAGTCTCACATTCTCAACAAGAAGTCTACAAAGAGAAAAAGAAATCTTCGCAAGACCGCAGTTGCAGACGTAACGAATCAGAAGCAGATCAAGCGTCTTGTTCCTTACAAATAATCAATAAATTAAATGCGGTTTTCGACCGTTTTCACAAATTTTCGGAGGTAGAATAATAAATGGCACGTATTAAAGGTGCGATGATGACTCGCAAAAGAAGAAATAAAACATTAAAGCTCGCAAAAGGCTACTATGGCTCAAAGTCAAGACTTTTCAAGACTGCTAAGCAGGCAGTTATGAAGTCAGGTCAGTATGCATATATCGGCAGAAAGCAGAAGAAGAGAGAGTTCAGAAAGCTCTGGATTACAAGAATTTCTGCAGCTTGCAAAATGAACGGTATGAATTACTCAACATTCATCAACGGTCTTAATAAGGCAGGCGTTTCATTAAACCGTAAAATGCTTTCTGAAATCGCTATTTCAGATCCCGCAGCTTTCACAGCTCTTACAGAGCAGGCAAAAGCAGCACTTAAATAAGCTGGAACCACGCCTTGTTTTCGGGGCGTGGTTAATTTTTGCGTTATGAATTATACTGAAATTACTTCAAGAAATAATGAAAAAATCAAATCAGTCGCAAGGTTAGTCTCGAGTTCAAAAGAACGAAAAAGCACCTCGCTTTTTGTTTCGGAGGGCGCAAGGCTTTGTTTTGATGCGGCTAAAAGCGGATATGTGATAAAAGAGGCATATTTTACCCGTGATGCTGTTGCGAAATTTTCCGATTACACAGACGTAATTGCCGATTGTGCAAAAAACGTTTATTTGATAACTGATGAAGTTTCGGAAAAAATTTCTGATACAGTCAATTCGCAGGGGATTTTTTGCGTTGTCGAAATGAAACGCCAAACAGCGTTTGAAATCGAGAGTACAAAGAAGTATATTGCGCTTGAAAATGTGCAAAATCCGCAAAATCTCGGCTCTGTCGCAAGGAGTGCCGAGGCTTTGGGCATTGACGGAATAATCGTGTGCGGCGGCTGCGATATGTATAATCCAAAGGCATTGCGTGCGTCAATGGGCAGTCTTTTGCGCATACCGATTATCGCAGTTGACGACCTTGTGGAAACGCTTGAAAGGGCGAATTCCGAAGGTATGCTTACTGCCGCAACCGTTCCCGACGAAAATGCCCGTGACATTACAAAAACAGATTTTTCCGCAGGTGTAATAGCTGTTATCGGAAACGAGGGTAACGGTGTTACCGAGGCTGTTAAAAGCACTGCAAGGGAAAGAATTACAATCAAAATGAAGGGCGAGGCAGAGTCGCTTAACGCATCTGTTGCCGCCGTTATCACAATGTGGGAAATAATGAGATGAGAGACTGTGAGTATTGGATTTGGCTTCAAAACGCCTATGGCACAGGAGCTAAAATAAAACCCATAATCGAATATTTCGGCTCTGCAAGAGAGCTGTATGAGGCAGGAAGCTATGAATGGCGAATTTCGGGCATTATTGACCAAAAGCACGTGGACAAGCTTCTTCTGCACAGCCCGTCGGAGTCGGGCAGTATAATGCGAGCGTGTGAGGAAAACGGATGGGAGATAATAACTCCGCAGGACGAGCAGTATCCGTTTCTACTTGCGCAGATTTCGGATTTGCCGGCTGTTCTCTATGCTGACGGCGATATTGAAACGCTTATGACAGAGTCAAATATCGCTATGGTCGGAACGAGAAACGCATCCGTACAGGGCATAAAGGTCGCAGGCGCAATCGCACAAAGGCTTTCGCTTGCAGGTATGACGATAGTTTCGGGCGGTGCGCTCGGAATTGACGCCGCTTCGCATGAGGGCGCATTGAGCGTGGACAAGAAAACCGTTGCGGTGCTCGGCTGCGGACTCGGTACAAATTACCTTAAAACAAATGAGGATTTGCGTAACAGGATAAAGAAAAACGGCGTTCTTATAACGGAATTTCCGCCGTTTTCGCAGGCGTCAAGGATTTCATTCCCGAAGCGAAACAGGATAATTTCGGGTATGTCGCTTGCAACGGTTGTCGTTGAGGCAGGCGAGAGAAGCGGCTCGCTGATAACCGCTAAAAACGCTTTATCTCAAGGCAGACGGCTTTATGCCGTACCCGGAGATTTGTTTTCTTCGGCTTATTCGGGCACTTCCGAAATAATAAACAACGGTGCAAAGCCGCTTTTCAATGCAAGAGAAATTGTTGAGGATTTTATGGATGAATTCCCTGAAAGATTTGACCTTTCGCTTGCGGATGAGCCGTTTGCGCTTATGCTTTCGAGAAATGCGGAGGACTTTTCGGGCAATGTCAATCATACTTATAACAAAAGAGCCGAAAAGACGCAGAGCAGGGTGTCGAAAGCCGATACAGAGCCTGTAAAATCAGAGCCGAAGCCGTTACCCGATACGGCAAGCGAAACGGCAAAGAAAATCTATGCCGTTTTGGACGGCGATACGGAATTTGACACTATCGTCGAAAAATCGGGACTTAATGTTGTAAAGGTACTTTCGGGAATTACCGAGCTTGAAATGCAAGGCGTTATCGAGGTGCTTCCCGGCAGAAAATATAAAAAAATTCAGTGATAGTATAGGATGATTTTAATATGTCGAAATTAGTAATAGTTGAGTCTCCGTCAAAGGCAAAGACAATTCAGAAATACCTCGGCAAGGACTATAAGGTTACCGCTTCCGTAGGTCATATCAGAGATTTGCCCTCGTCAAGGCTCAGCGTTGATGTTAAAAATGACTTTGCTCCCAAATATGCGATAGTTAAGGGCAAGGAAAAGCTTGTAAAAGAGCTTAAAGAAATGGTAAAGGAATCGGACGGCGTATATCTCGCAACCGACCCCGACCGTGAGGGAGAGGCTATTTCTTGGCATCTTGCAACCGTTTTGGGACTTGATACAGATGACAAAAACAGAGTTAAATTCAATGAAATTAACAAGACAAGCGTTGTAAAGGGTATCGAGCATCCCGAAAAAATCGACCTTGACCTTGTTGACGCACAGCAGGCAAGAAGAATACTTGACAGACTTGTAGGTTATAAATTGAGCCCGTTTGTTTCACAGAAAATCAGAAAAGGACTTTCGGCAGGCAGAGTTCAGTCTGTTGCCGTTCGTCTTATCGTTGACAGAGAAGAGGAAATCCGTGCTTTCGTACCCGAGGAGTATTGGACTCTTGATGCAAAGCTCACAGCACCCGGCTCAAGAAAATCCTTTGCCGCTTCATTTATAGGCGATGAAACGGGCAAGGTTAAAATTGCACATAAGGCTCAGGCAGACGCATACTTGAACAGACTTGACGGCGCACAGTACACGGTTGCTTCCGTTAAAGAGGGAACAAGGAGACGTCAGCCGGCACCTCCGTTTACAACCTCCACGCTTCAGCAGGACGCTTCGAGAAAGCTCGGCTATCAGGGCAGAAAGACTATGAAGATAGCGCAGGAGCTTTACGAAGGTATGGAAATCAAGGGCGTAGGCACAATGGGTCTTATAACCTATATGAGAACCGACTCGCTTCGTATCTCCGAGGAGGCTCGTGCGGCTGCCAATGAATATATCACGGAGACCTACGGTAAGAATTATCTTCCCGACAAACCGAGATATTTCAAGACAAAGGCTAATGCGCAGGACGGACATGAGGCAATAAGACCTACAACTCCGTCGCTCTCTCCCGATAAGGTAAAGGACAGCCTTACCGTTGAGCAGTTCAAGCTTTATTCGCTTATTTGGAAGCGTTTTATGGCAAGCCTTATGGCTGCCTGCATACAGGATACCGTAAAGGTAGGAATTAAGGCAGGAACGGAAAAGGATTTGGCAGACGGTAAGTTCTGCGAGTTTTCGGCTTCGGGCTATACCGTTAAATTTGACGGTTACACAAAGCTTTATGAGGTTTCGACAGATGATGACGAGGATGCAGAGAGCGTACTTCCTCCGATAAAGGAAAATGATATTCTCAAGCTCAAATCACTTGACGGAAATCAGCACTTTACACAGCCGCCTGCAAGATATACCGAAGCGGCTCTTATCAAGGCTCTTGAGGAAACGGGTGTCGGCAGACCGAGTACCTATGTTTCTATCGTTTCGACAATTCTTTCAAGAGAGTATGTTGTAAGAGAGCAAAAGCAGTTGAAGCCCACCGAGCTTGGCGAGGCGGTTGTCAACCTGCTCAAGCAGCAGTTCCCGAATATAGTAAATGTTAAATTTACCGCAAATATGGAGTCCGATCTCGATAAGGTTGAAAGCGGCGAGGTTGACTATATAAAAATGCTCCACACCTTCTATGACGGCTTTGAGAAAACACTCGAAAAGGCTAAGGAGGAGATGTCGGGCGTTAAAATTCAGCTCAAAGAGGACGTTACCGATATTCCGTGTGAAAAATGCGGAAGAATGATGGTTGTTAAGGTCGGCAGATTCGGCAAATTCCTTGCGTGCCCGGGTTATCCCGAGTGCAAGAACACAAAGCCGTATGTTGTGCAGACAAACGCAAAATGTCCCGTATGCGGCGGCAATGTAATCGAAAAGAAATCAAAGAGAGGCTATGCTTTTTACGGTTGCGACAATTATCCCGAATGTACGTTTATGACGTGGGATAAGCCTACCGACGAGGTTTGCCCGAAGTGCGGAAAATCCTTGTTCAAGCGTAAGGGCGGATTGCTTGTATGCCTTGACGAGAAATGCGGTTTTGAAAAGAAAGCAGAGCGCAAGAAAAGAACTAAAAAAGAGGAAGAATAAATGAAAGCAGCTGTTATCGGCGCAGGTCTTGCAGGGTGCGAGGCGGCGTGGCAACTGAATATGGCGGGGATTGATGTTGAGCTTTATGAGATGAAGCCCGAAAAACATTCTCCTGCGCATAAAACAGATTTATTCGCAGAGCTTGTATGCTCAAATTCTTTGAAAGCGCAAAGGCTCAATTCGGCGGCAGGTCTTTTGAAGGAGGAAATGCGTACCTTTTCTTCCGTTTGCGTTGAGACGGCACTTGAAACGGCTGTTCCCGCAGGCGGCGCTTTGGCTGTTGACAGAGAACTTTTTTCAAAGGCTGTAACAGAGAAAATCAAGGCTTGCAAAAATATAAAAATCATAAATAAAGAAGTAACAGACTTGCCCGAGGCTGACGCTGTAATTATTGCGGCAGGACCTTTGGCGAGCGACGGTATTTCTAAAACGATACATTCATTGTGTCGTGACGGACTTTCGTTTTATGATGCGGCGGCTCCCATTGTATCGGCTGACAGTGTGGATATGGACTTCGCCTTTACGCAGTCGAGATATGACAGGGGCGGCGAGGACGACTATATAAATTGCCCTATGAATAAAGAACAGTATGAGGCTTTTTATGAGGCGATTATTTCGGCGGAGAGCGCAGAGCTTCATTCTTTTGATAAGAGAAAAGATGTATATGAAGGCTGTATGCCTATTGAGGTTTTGGCTTCCCGTGGCAAAGACACAATGCGTTACGGTCCGTTAAAGCCCGTAGGTCTTGTTGACCCGAGAACAGGGCACAGACCGTGGGCAAATCTTCAGCTTAGAAAAGAAAATAAGCAGGGCACTATGTATAACCTTGTCGGCTTTCAGACAAACCTGAAATTTCCCGAGCAGAAAAGGGTGTTTTCAATGTTCCCGGCACTTCATAATGCGGAATTTTTGCGTTACGGCGTAATGCACAGAAACACGTTTATAAATTCGCCCGAATATCTTTGCTCGGATTTCAGCCTGCGTGAAAATCCGCATATTTTCTTTGCAGGTCAGATAACAGGCGTCGAGGGCTATATGGAGTCGGCGGCCTCGGGAATTATGGCAGGACTTAACTGCGCACGCAGACTTTCGGGAAAGGAAACGCTTACCCTGCCCGAAACCACTATGATAGGCGCACTTTCACGGTATATAAGCGACGAAACGGTTAAGAGCTTTCAGCCGATGGGAGCGAATTTCGGCGTTTTGCCGCCGCTTCCCGATAAGATAAGAGATAAAAGCGAAAGATATATGGCTTTGGCTAAAAGGGCTATGGGCGACTTGGAGTCGTTCAAAGGAGAGAACGGTATATGAAGATAATTGTTGACGCTTTCGGCGGAGATAATGCACCGCTTGAAATAATTAAAGGCTGTATCGAGGCAAGAAAAGAATTCGGCGTTGATATAATGCTTACGGGCGACAGGGATAAAATCGAAAAATGCGCAAAGGATAATTCCCTTGATATTTCCGCCTTTGAAATAAAACATGCGGATACGGTGTTTGAAATGACAACTCCGCCGACGGAGATACTTAAATCAAAAAGAGGCACTTCGCTCGGTGTGGGGTTTGACGCATTGGCTTCGGGCGAGGGCGACGCTTTCGTTTCGGCAGGCAGTACAGGTGCTATTTTGGTCGGCGGTACGCTTATTGTTAAGAGAATAAAGGGCGTAAAGCGACCTGCTTTGGGTGCTGTTATGCCTACAAGCGCAGGTCCGTTTATACTTGTCGATACAGGCGCAAATGTTGAATGTACTCCCGATATGCTCTGTCAATTTGCAAAGCTCGGAAGTCTTTATATGGAGAAGATAATGGGCATTGCTTCTCCCCGTGTCGCACTTGCAAATATCGGCACGGAGGAGACAAAGGGTACTCCGATGCTGGTTGAGACCTATAAAAAATTAAACGTTCTTAACGGCATAAACTTTACGGGTAATATAGAAGTGCGAGATATTGCCTTCGGCGAGGCGGATGTCGTTGTAGCAGACGGCTTTACGGGTAATGTTATCGTAAAAATGTACGAGGGCGTTGCAAAATCAATTACAAATCAGATCAAAGCAATATTTATGAAAGACCTGTTTTCTAAGCTCTCATATCTCGGCATAAAGTCGGGAATGGACGAGTTCAAGGAAAAGATGAACTATAAAAAATACGGCGGAGCACCGCTTATCGGCGTCAGAAAGCCCGTTATAAAGGCTCACGGCTCATCGGACGCTTACGCATTGAAAAATGCCATTGGACAGGCGATAAAATATATCGACAGCGGTTTTATAGATATTGTTTCTCAGTCAATGAAAGACGGTGAAAATAATGACTGAATTAGAAAAAACAATAGGCTATCAATTCAAGGATAAGAGCCTGCTTGACAGAGCTCTTACTCATTCCTCTTATGCTAACGAGGTTTTAAGAGAATATAAGGACAACGAAAGACTTGAGTTTTTGGGCGACTCGGTATTGGGCTTTATCACGGCAGAGTATCTTTTCTCACGCCATGAGGATTTCCACGAGGGCGAGCTGTCAAAGCTTCGTTCCTATGCCGTTTGTGAGAAGTCGCTTTTTGAATTTGCAAAGACAATCGGACTCGGCGACCATATCAAGCTTTCACACGGCGAGGATATGACGGGCGGCAGGAACAGACCGTCGGTTTTGTCGGATGCGTTTGAGGCTGTTATAGCGGCTATATATCTTGACGGAGGAATCGACGAAGCGAAAAAGTTTGTTTTGCGTTTCGTGGCTCCCTATGTCGAGAAAAAGCCGAGCTTTAAGGATTACAAGACTATTTTGCAGGAGCTTGTGCAGAGAAATCACGGCGAAGAGCTCAAATATGTGCTTGTGAGCGAATCGGGTCCCGACCACGATAAGACGTTTGAGGTTGAGGTGCATCTCAATTCAAATGTTATCGGCAAGGGCGTTGCGGGAAGCAAGAAAAAAGCCGAGCAGGCGGCGGCTCAGCAGGCTTTGGAGTTGATGGGAATTTGAAAAAGCACGCAAATGTAGCTTTATTTGTGCCTCACGCAGGCTGTCTGCACCAATGCAGCTTTTGCAATCAAAAGACAATTTCGGGCTCTGTTAAGGCTCTTACGACCGAGGATGTTAAAACGGCTTGTGAAATTGCGATAAAAAGCGGAAACACCTCTCCGGAAAGCTCGGAAATTGCTTTTTTCGGCGGCAGCTTTACGGCGATTGACGAGGAATATATGATTTCCTTGCTTGCAGAGGCAAAAAAATATATAGATAAAAATTATTTTAAGGGTGTGCGGATTTCCACACGCCCTGATTGTATAAATGAGCATAAGCTTGAAATTTTGAAAAAATACGGCGTAACGTCTATTGAATTGGGTGCGCAGAGCACAGATGACGGGGTTTTGCTTATCAACAGGCGAGGTCATACCGCAAAGGATATTGAAAATGCAAGCATGCTCATTCGTGAAAGCGGTTTTGAATTAGGACTTCAGATGATGACGGGGCTTATGGGTTCGAGCTTTGAAAAGGACATAAAAACTGCTGAAAAGCTGATTGAATTAAAGCCCGATACCGTAAGAATTTATCCGACAATCGTGCTTGAAAACACTCCGCTTGCCGATTGTATGAAAAGCGGCGAGTATATTCCTCAAACCCTTGACGAAGCAGTAAAATTGTGTGCAAGACTGCTTTTGATGTTTCGTGAAAACGACATAAGGGTTATAAGGCTGGGACTTCATTCGGGCGGAAATGTCGAGGATGGATACCTTGCAGGCGCATATCATCCGGCGTTTCGTGAGCTTTGCGAGGGCGAGCTTTATCTTGAAAAAATGCTCTCGGAGCTCTCACAAAAAAGCCGTGAAAACGAATATGTAATCGAAGTTCCCGAAAAGTCGCTTTCAAAGGCGAAGGGACAGTCAAAAAGAAATGAAAAAGCATTGAAAAATCAAGGATTTTATTGTACAATAAAGGGAAATGATTTTTTAGAAGATTTTGATATTATTGTGAAGGAAAAATGATATGTTTCTTAAAGCACTGGAAATGCAGGGATTTAAGTCTTTCCCCGATAAAACGGTACTTGAATTTAATAAAGGCGTAACAGCCGTTGTAGGACCTAACGGAAGCGGAAAAAGTAACATTTCGGACGCTGTGCGTTGGGTTTTGGGCGAGCAGTCAACTAAGAATTTGCGTGGCTCGAAGATGGAGGACGTTATTTTTGACGGTACGGACATTAGAAAGGCAAAGGGCTTTGCCGAGGTAACTCTCCGACTTGATAACAAGGACAGAACGCTTCAAAACGACAATGATGAGGTTTCCGTTACAAGACGTTATTTCCGTTCGGGCGAGAGCGAATATCTCATAAACGGCGAGTCATCAAGACTTCGTGATATAAACGAGCTGTTTATGGACACGGGTCTCGGTCGAGACGGCTACTCTATTGTCGGACAGGGCAGAATTGCCGATATGGTTTCTTCAAAAACGGGCGACAGACGAGAAATGCTTGAGGAGGCTGCGGGAATTTCCCATTTCCGTTACAGGCGAGCAGACGCTACCAAAAGGCTCAAGCAGGCGGAGGAAAATCTTGTCAGACTTCGTGATATTTTAACGGAGCTTGAAACGAGAGTAGGGCCGCTTAAAGCTCAAAGCGAAAAGGCACAGAAATTCATTGTGCTTGCCGAGGAACGCAAGGACCTTGAAATCGGTATTTGGCTTAACACCATTGACCGCACGAATGACAGACTTCGTGAACAGGACCATAAAATTTCAACTTCCGAGGTAAACTATAAGCAGGCAGAGGACGAGCTTGTGGCTATCGAGGTAAAAATCGATTCTGCGGCACAGGAAATTAAAAATATCAATATAAAAATCGAGGAGATAAGAGCGCAGTCGTCGGTATCGGACGAGCAAATTTCGGCTCTTGAAACTCAACTTAAGGTTGAGGAAAACTCTATTCTACATAATAACGAGACAATCGAAAGGCTCAAAAAGGATAAGTCGGACGAAAACGAGACAGAACAGCATCTTGACGAGAGAATAAGAGCTGCCGAGCAGGCTATCGAGCAGGCAAAAGAGCAGGTAACGGCTCTTGAAAACGAGATGTCCGAGCTTACCGCAAGGGAAGAGAGCTTCAAGAGCGATAACGCAACATTCTCCGATATGGCACAAAAGCTGTCGGCGGAAACTTCGGCTCTTTCGGTTGAACTTGCGGATTGCAGAGTGTTGAGCGAAACGGCTAATTCTTCTATCGAGGAAATCAAAAACCGTATTTCAGCAATTGACAGTACACTCGGCGGCAGGCAAGAGGTTTACTTAAAATACAAGAAATCGCACGAGCAGGCACAGGAAGCGCTCAAAAAGTGCGAGGATGAAATAAATTCCATAAACAACTCAATCGACGGCTATACCTTGCGTTTGGAGTCGAGGGGTAAAAAGGCTTCGGACTGTGAGTCGCTTCTCTTTGAAAAGGAGAGGGAGCTTCACAAGACCGAGGACAGAATAAGAATTTTGTCAGACCTTGAAAAGAGTATGGAGGGCTATTCCGGCGCTATTAAGGCGGTTATCCGTGAACAGCAAAGGGGTGCGCTTCGTGGCATACACGGCCCGCTTTCACAGCTTATCACGGTAAGGGATAAATATTCTACCGCTATCGAAACGGCTTTGGGAGCGGCGGTGCAGAATATCGTAACCGAGACGGAGAGCGATGCAAAGCGTGCTATCAATTTCCTCAAGACTTCACACTCGGGCAGAGCAACATTCTTGCCGATTTCCGCAATTAAGGGCAGAGCTCTTGCGGAAAAGGGTCTTGATGATGAGTTCGGATATGTCAATATGGCATCGGAGCTTGTCGAAACAGAGCCAAAGTACCGTGAAATTATAAAATCGCTTTTGGGCAGAACGGTTGTTTGTGATGACCTTGACTGTGCGGTTGCGATTGCTAAAAAATACACATACAGATTTAAGATAGTTACCCTTGACGGACAGGTCATCAACGCAGGCGGTAGTATGACGGGCGGTTCAAGAACGCAGAACGCAGGTATTTTGAGCCGTGGCAATGAGATTGAAAAGCTCACAAAGGGTCTTGAAGCGATGAAGAACGAAATGGCTTCGTTGCAGTCGGATTTCAAGCAGTTGAGTGAGGACAAGGCGGCGGCACTTGCGGATTTAGAGGGTGCGCAGGGCGACTTGCTTCGTAAGAACGAGGAGAAAATCAGACTTCAGGGCGATTTGAAGCTTGCCAAAGAACAGCTTGACACGGTATCGGGCGGCGTCGGAGAGCTTGCAGAGGAAAAGCAGACGCTTCAAAAGAGAATCGATACGATAACCGAAAACGCAGCAAATGCGGTCGTTCGTGTTAAGGAATTGAATGAGCTTATTGCTAAAAATGAGAGCGAGCTTGAAAAGCTCACGGGCGACAGAGAAAATATTGTAGCAATGCGTGAGGCGCTTTCGGAAAAGGCTTCACAATTGAGCCTTAAAATAATGTCGCTCAATAAAGATATTGAAACAAACACTGACACCCTTGTTCACTTGAACGCTCGTAAGCAGGGACACACGGGCAAGGCAGAGGTGCTTGATTCAGAGATTGCAAGGATCAACGAGAAAAATGAGCAGTTAACTCAAAATATCGAAAATCTTTCGCTTAATATCGAGGAGCTCAAAAAAGGCTCAAGCGCATCAAGGCAGGAAATAGACGCTCTTATCGAAAGCCGTGACGGATATGAAAAGCAACAGAGCGATTTGCGACTTTTGGAGCGTTCAAAGACCGTTGAGCGTGAGCAGCTCGGTAATGAGCTTGCAAGGCTTGAGGAAAAGAAGGTTGCAATGCGCAAGGAGTATGACGAGCTCAGCGCAAAGCTTTATGACGAATACCAATTAACACGCCGTGAGGCTGCGGCACTTGATATTAAAATCGACGATTATCAGCAGGCAGGCAAGCGACTTTCAGAGTTGAAAGCACAGATTAAGGCTTTAGGCTCTGTAAACGTTTCCGCAATAGACGAGTACAAGGAGGTTTCCGAGAGGTACGAGTTTATGTCGAAGCAGATAGCCGACGTAGAGAAGTCAAAGAATGAGCTCAACAAGCTTATCTATGATTTGACGGGCAAGATGGCGGCACAGTTCAGGGAGAGCTTTAACAAAATCAACGCCCATTTCGGCGAGACATTCTCGGAGCTTTTCGGCGGCGGTAAGGCTGAATTAAGGCTTGAAAACGAGCTTGATTTGCTTGAATGTGATATTGAAATCAAGGTTCAGCCACCCGGAAAGAATGTCAAGAATATCGACCTTTTGTCAGGCGGCGAAAAGGCAATATCGGCTATCGCACTTTTGTTTGCGATACTCAAGGTTACACCTGCTCCATTCTGTATTTTTGACGAGGTCGAAGCGGCTCTTGACGACGTAAACGTTTCAAGATATGCAAGCTACGTCAGACGAATGACGAAGAACACACAGTTCATACTCATTTCTCACAGACGAGGCACAATGGAGGAAGCGGATGTCCTTTACGGTGTAACAATGCAGGAAAAGGGCGTATCAAAGCTGCTTGAATTAAAGACTGCCGAAATGGCTAAAAAACTCGGTTTGGCATAATGCCGAAAGGAAAAACCAATGGGAATTTTCAGTAAAATCAACTTCGGTCTTACAAAGACCAGAAATAAAATGTCGGGTGCAATCGACGACCTTTTTGACAATGTCGATGAGGTTACCGATGACCTCTATGCCGAGCTTGAAGAAATTCTTGTTATGGCGGATGTCGGAATGGTAACGGCTGTTCAGATTACGGAAACGCTCAAGAAGAACGCAGCCGAAAAGAAGCTTAAAACCCCCGACAAAATCAAGGCGGAAATGAAAAATGTCGTTGCTGAGCTACTTTACGGCGGCGAGGATATGGGTTTGATAACAAAGCCGTCTGTTATCCTTGTAATCGGTGTAAACGGTGTTGGTAAGACGACTACAATCGGTAAGCTTGCCGCAATGTATAAGGCTCAGGGCAAAAAGGTTTTGCTCGGTGCGGCTGACACCTTCAGAGCAGCGGCTATTGACCAACTTCAAATTTGGGCTGACCGTTCGGGCGTCGATATCGTCAAGCACGCAGAGGGTGCAGATCCGGCGGCGGTTGTTTTCGATACCGTAAACGCCGCAAAGGCGAGGGATACCGACATTGTAATAATCGATACCGCAGGCAGACTTCATAACAAGAAAAATCTTATGGAGGAGCTTGCAAAGATATACAGAGTTATTGACCGTGAGCTTCCCTATTCCGACCGTGAGGTACTTTTGGTGCTTGATGCGACGACGGGACAGAATGCGGTAAATCAGGCAAGAGAGTTTAAGGCGGTTGCCGAGATTACGGGAATTGTTCTTACAAAGCTTGACGGTACTGCAAGAGGCGGCGTTGTGCTTGCGATAAAGAATGAATTGGGAATACCCGTTAAGTTTATCGGCGTCGGCGAGCAGATTGACGATTTACAGCCGTTTAATCCGCAGGCGTTTGCAGACGGACTTTTCCAAAAGATAGAATATGAGGAGGATGAAAATGAAAGCGAAAAGATTACTGAAAACATCTTGGGCGATATACGATCTGGTGTCGATGGACACAGCGACGGCGCAGATGAAGATAAACACAGCGATAAAGAAGCTGTTTCATCCTCACAGGAAGCAAAAGCAGAACAGAATAACGGCTCTCGGTCAAATGAAAGCGGAGTTTCGCAATTACAACAGACAGCGCAGATAATTGACGAGCTTGCCGTTGAAATGCTTGACGAGGTTATGCCGAGCGAGGAAAACGCAGAAGAAAATACGGAAATTCCTCAGCAGCAAGAGGCAGTAACCGAGGAAAAAGACGAATCCGAAGAACAGGAAGAAAAGAAAGAGAAAAAAGAAAAGAGGGGATTTTTTGGACTTTTTAATCGCCACTCATAATATGAAAAAAAGAGCCGAGCTTGAAAGAATTTTATCGCCGCTCGGTATAAATGTTAAAACCGCAGATGAACTCGGAATTGACCTTACGGATGTTGAGGAAACAGGCACAACATTTGAAGAAAATGCAAAACTCAAGGCTGATTCGGGCTGTAAGGAAAGCGGTATGCCGTGTATCGCAGATGATTCGGGACTTATGGTTGACGCTCTTGATGGCGCACCCGGTGTTTACTCGGCAAGATTTGCGGGCGATCACGGAAACGACGAAAAGAACAACGATAAATTGCTCGATTGCTTAAAGGATGTACCCGACGACAAGAGAACGGCAAAATACGTCGCTTGCGTTTGCTGTGTTTTCCCCGACGGCAGAGAATTTACCGTCAGAGGCGAGTGCCACGGCAAAATCGGATACGAGAGAAAGGGCACTAACGGCTTCGGCTACGATCCGCTTTTCTACATTGACGGCAGAGCCTTTGCGGAATATACACCCGAGGAAAAGGACAAGGTAAGCCACAGAGGAAACGCACTTCGTCTTTTTGCGGAGGAAGTTAAGAAGTATATATAATTACAAAAATCTTGAAAGCTGTATAATAAAAGGGCGGCACAAAGCTTAATTTGTTTTGAACAGTGTAGGGCGGTGGCTTGCTGCCGCCGTTGGATTGTTGTTGATGTATGACGGGTTACGGCTTTTGTCAAATGAAAATGTTAGCAGAATAAAGCCTTCCTCTGACGAGGAAGGTGGCACGCCGCAGGCGTGACGGAAGGAGAGAAAGCAATATATATCAAATTTTCTTTATCTCTCCCTCAGTCATTTTTTGTTTTACAAAAAATGACAGCTCCCTCGTCAGAGGGAGCCTATATTATCGAATGAAAACAAATATTAAACACAAACAGGAGAAATTATGACAAGTAAAGAGAGAGCAGCTCTCAGATCACAGGCAAATACGCTTCAGGCACTTTTTCAGGTGGGAAAGGGCGGAATATCCGAAACTCTTATAAAGCAGACGGAGGACGCACTCACCGCAAGAGAGCTTATTAAATTAAAGGTTTTGAGAGAAACTTGCCCCGATACACCGAGAGATATTGCCGAGAAATTGGCACTTGAAACAAATTCGGAGGTTGTCGGAGTTATCGGCGGAGTTTTGATTTTGTATAGATACAATCCGAAGCTCCACGAGAAAAAGAAAACAGTGAGAAAGTAATATGAAAATAGGTGTTTTCGGCGGAACGTTTAATCCTCCGCACAAGGGACATACACGGCTTGTTACGGAATTTTGCGAAAAATTAGGGCTCGACAGGGTTTTGATAATTCCCGATAAAGCTCCGGTGCATAAATCGGCTGAGGGCTTGGAGCCCGACACGGACAGGCTCAATATGTGCCGACTTGCGTTTTGCGATAAGCGTTTTGAAGTCAGCGACATTGAAATTAAACGGGATACCGACAGCTACACGGTTTACACCCTGCGTGAAATTAAGAAAATGTACCCCGATGATGATTTATATTTGATTATCGGCTCAGATATGTTTTTGATGTTTTCGAGGTGGTATGAATACCGTGAAATACTGTCAATGTGCACCCTGTGCGTCGCTTCCCGTTGCGAGGAAGAAAGCCTTGATGAGTTAAGGCGATATTCCGAAAACGAGCTCAAAATACCGATTGACGGACTTACGGGTAAGGGAATAATCATTTCCCCCGTAGAGCCATTTGAGATAAGCTCAACAGAGCTTCGCAGCTTACTTGAAACAGGCGAAAGCACCGAAAAATATCTTGACGGCAAGGTCAGAAAATATATCGAGGACAGAGGACTTTATGGATACCCAAAGAAATGAAGAATTTGTCGAGGAAATCAAAAAAAGACTGAGTGAGTATAGATTTTATCATTCGCTGAACGTTGCAGACGAGGCGAAAAGGCTTGCGAAAAAATACGGAGCCGATGAGGATAAAGCCTTTACGGCAGGTCTTATTCACGATATAATGAAAGATACCGATTACGAAACTCAAAGGGAGTTAATCGAAAAATATTCTCATAAAATGACGCCCACGGAGCTTGCAAACCCGAAAATATGGCACGCAATGAGTGGGGAAGTGTTTTTAAGGCACGAGTTGAACGTCAAGGATGAGGATATACTTTCTGCGGTCAGGTATCACACGACGGCAAGGGATAATATGTCGCTGTTGGAAAAGGTTTTGTATATAGCCGATTACACCTCGGCAGAACGCAATTACCCCGACGTTGACGTAATCAGGGAAAAGGCTGAAAGAAGCCTTGAGGAAGCAATGCTATACGGCTTGCAGTTTACAATAAAGGAAAATGTTGAAGCGGGAGCAGTCGTTCACCCCGACAGCATTCTCGCATATAATGAAGTCGCAATTTCCGAAAAGGAGAAAGCGAGAAAGGATGAAAGCAATGCAGACTAAGGAACTGCTTGAAAACACCGTCAAAATTCTTGATAATAAAAAGGCGGAGGACATTAAGGCACTTGAAATTACCGATTTGAGCTCGGTTGCGGATTATTTTGTAATCGTAAGCGGTACTTCATCAACGCATATAAAGGCGCTTGCCGAGGAGCTTGAGGAAAAGCTGACGGCTCTCGGAAAAGAGCCAAATCACGTAGAGGGCAGATCGACAGGCTGGATTTTGCTTGACTACGGAACAGTTATTGTCCACATTTTCACTCCTGCCGACAGAGAGAATTTCAACCTTGAAAAGCTTTGGCAGGACGCAAAAGAGGTTGACGTTTCAAAGTGGATAATTGAATAAAAATCACATCCGATACAGAGGTGCAATTATGGATTATAATTTTAGACAGACAGAAGAAAAATGGCAAAAGAAATGGGATGACGAGGGCGTTTTCAATGCCGTTGACAATTCGGATAAACCCAAATTTTACGGACTTGTTGAGTTCCCGTATCCGTCGGGCGCAGGTATGCACGTCGGACACATCAAGGCTTATTCGGGTCTTGAGGTCGTTTCGAGAAAAAGACGACTTCAGGGTTACAATGTGCTTTTCCCGATAGGCTTTGACGCTTACGGACTTCCCACGGAAAACTATGCCATTAAAACAGGTATTCATCCGAGAAAAGTTACCGATATGAATATCGAAAAGTTCACAAGTCAGCTTAAAAGGGTAGGCTTCTCGTTCGATTGGACAAGAGTTATCGATACAACACAGGAGGACTACTACAAGTGGACACAGTGGATATTCCTTAAAATGTTTGAAAACGGACTTGCTTTCAGAGACAAGACATTGGTAAACTACTGCCCGTCCTGTAAGGTTGTTCTTTCAAACGAGGACTCACAGGGAGGTAAGTGCGATATTTGCCATTCCGACGTTGTTCAGAAATCAAAGGACGTTTGGTATCTTCGCATTACAAAGTATGCAGACAAGCTCCTTGAGGGACTCAATGAGGTTGATTATCTCCCGAATATCAAGCTTCAGCAGGTAAACTGGATCGGCAAATCAAAGGGCGCATTCGTAAACTTCAAGGTAAATGAGGTTGATGAGAGCTTCAAGATTTACACAACCCGTCCCGACACACTTTTCGGCGTAACATTTATGGTTATGGCACCCGAGCACCCGATAATCGACAAGTACGCTGACATTATCGGTAATATGGATGAGGTTAAGGCATACAGACAGGAATGTGCTAAAAAGACCGAGTTCGAGAGGACACAGCTTGTTAAGGAAAAAACAGGTGTAAAGCTTGAAGGCTTTACAGCTAAAAACCCCGTTAACGGCAAGGAAATCCCGATTTATATTTCAGACTATGTTATGATGGGTTACGGCACAGGCGCAATTATGGCTGTTCCGGCTCACGATCAGAGAGACTATGACTTTGCAAAGAAGTTCGGCATTGATATAGTTGAGGTTATCAAGGGCGGCGACATCTCGATTGAGGCTTATACGGGCGACGGCGAGATGGTAAACTCCGATTTCCTCAACGGTATGGATAATAAAAAGGACTCAATCGCAAAGATGATTGAGCACCTTGAAAAAATGGGCATCGGAGAAGAGGGCGTTCAGTATAAGATGAAGGATTGGGCGTTTAACCGTCAGCGTTATTGGGGCGAGCCTATTCCGATTGTTTATTGTCCAAAATGCGGAATGGTTCCCGTTCCCTATGACGAACTTCCGCTTAAATTGCCGCAGGTTGAGAATTTTGAGCCCGGTCAGGACGGCGAAAGCCCGCTTGCAAAGATTGATTCTTTCGTAAATTGCAAGTGCCCGAAGTGCGGCGCAGACGCAAAGAGGGAAACAGACACTATGCCGCAGTGGGCAGGCTCTTCTTGGTATTTCCTGCGTTATATCGACCCCCACAATGACAAGGCATTGGCTGATCCCGAAAAGCTTAAATATTGGGGACCTGTTGACTGGTACAACGGCGGTATGGAGCACGTTACACGCCACCTTATCTATTCAAGATTTTGGCATCGCTTCCTCTATGATATCGGCGCAGTGCCGTTCAAGGAGCCTTACCTCAAGAGAACAGCACAGGGACTTATCTTAGGACCCGACGGCGTTAAAATGAGCAAGTCAAAGGGCAATGTAATTGACCCGAACGAGGTTGTTGACGTTTACGGCGCAGACGTATTGAGAACTTATGTATTGTTCATGGGCGACTATGAACAGGCTGCTCCGTGGAGTGAGTCGAGCGTTAAGGGCTGTAAGAGATTTGTTGACCGTATTTGGAAGCTTCAGGAAATTCTCACTGACGGCAATGAGTATTCAAAGGAGCTTTCCTCTGCGATACACAAGGCTATTAAGAAAGTCAGCGAGGATATTGAGGGAATGAAGTACAACACGGCAATCGCAGCGTTGATGACTCTCCTCAATCAGATTTACGACAACGGCAAAATCAACCGTGCAGAGCTTAAAACGCTTCTCCTGCTTGTCAATCCCTTTGCTCCGCATATCACGGAAGAAATGTGGTCAACTCTCGGCTATGGCGAGATGCTTGCAAAGGACGGCGTATGGCCCGAGTATGATGAGGCTAAGTGCATTGACGACACCGTTGAGATTGCAGTTCAGATAAACGGCAAAATCCGTGCAAAGATTGAAATTGCTGCCGACGCTTCTAATGATGAGGCTATTGCAGCTGCAAAGGCAGACGAAAAGGTTGCACAGGAGCTTGCGGGAAAGAATATAATTAAAGAGATTTATGTTAAGGGCAGACTTGTAAACATCGTTGCAAAATAAGGTGGTTTTATGAGAGCTTTTAAGGAACTTGCGGACCGTATGGTCGAGGTTTTCAGAAATACAAGAACGGCAGACGTTATGATGTACATAGCGTCTGTCGTTGCGTCTTTTTTCAATAAATAAAGGATATGATTTATGAGTTTGAACAGGATAATTTCACTTGTACTTGTTATAGTTTTAACAATCCCGATATGCCAGCAGACAAATTTGTTCGCAAAGAGTGCCGAGCTTTCGAATTTGCTTCGTGTGAACAAGACGGATGCTGATAATGAAGCTGTAATTTCGAGCGAGCTTGATTTTGAATTCGACAGCAGAAGCGAGGAAATCAAAAACCTTATCAAGGCTGCGGAGGCAAACGGAGACACCGAAATCAAGGCGCAGGTAAGGACTGTTTTTTCACAGCTTTATTCGCTTTTGAAAAAAATCATTCTCTCGGACGGCGACCTTCAATCAGAGGATGTAGGGAAAGAGCTTGGCGCTATTTTCAACAGTCTTTTCATTCTCGATACCAAGCTCAATAAGGCAGATCCTAACGCTATGGGCGAGCTTACAAACAAGGGCTTTGTAACGCAGGCGGTTTCTATTGTTTGGGATATTATGGACGCCTTTGACGAAAACCGCTTATCGTCGCAGACAATGGAAAAGGGCGTTACCCGTATTGAGGATATACCGTATATCGACGACGGTACAGACGAGCATATGCTTGACGTTTATTATCCCGACGGCACAAGCGAGAAGCTGCCCGTGATAATCGAAATTCACGGCGGTGGTCTTATGATGGGCAATAAGGATTACAACAGAGTATATTGCTCGGTGCTTGCCAAAAAGGGCTATACGGTGGTTTGCATAAATTACAGACTTTCGCCCGATGTTCTCTATCCCTCGCAGGTGCAGGACGTTATGGCGGCTTATAAGTGGATTTATGACAATGCGGACAGCTATAATATCGATCTTGAAAAAGTATATGTAACAGGCGAGTCGGCAGGAGGCAACCTTGCATATTACACCTCGCTTGTTGAAACAAGTCCGCAGCTTCAAGAGCTTTACGGGGTTTCTCCGTCGGGGCTTCAAATCGACGCATTAGGTCTTGTTTCGGGTATGTATGAGATGAAAGCAGGCTTCAATGCACCGCTTATATCCTGCTATTTCGGAATTGACTATAAAAATTCGCCGTATTATCCATACCTGCAGCCTGAGGAGGTCATACCTCTCGGCAAATTGCCGCCGTGCTATACGGTGTCGTGCACAAGGGATATTCTTCACTCCTCGGCAGAGCATTTTGACAAGGTTTTGACCGAGTATGGAATTGACCACGTTTACAGGGATTGGGGCTTGACGGTCAACAAATCCTCGGGACACATAACGAGCGTTGCATATCCCGAACTTGAGGAAAGCAAGCAGACAATAGACGAAATGCTCGCCTTTTTCAGCGCACATACGCAATAACATTTACATTGACGGTGCTCAAAATTGAGTGCCGTTTTTTGTTAATAAAAAAATTTATAAATCTGCTTCTTGAAAATGGAAAAAGTATATAATATAATGTTTTTGACATACAAAGTCAGATAGCGACTTCTGAATCTTATTAAAAAGGCGGTAAATTATGAAAAATTCTGTTTTCTATTTCGTTGTAGGCTCGCAGTTTTTATACGGCGAGGATACACTTGTTGAAATCGACAAGCATTCTAAAATAATGGCTGACGGCTTCAACGCAGACAAAAACATTCCGTGTACGGTAAAATGGTTTCCTTGCGTTAAGACGAGTGAGGAAATTTACAACATAATGAACGAGGCTAACAATGACAAAAATTGTGCAGGCGTTATAACCTGGATGCATACCTTTTCACCCTCGAAAATGTGGGTTAAGGGACTTATGGCATTGAGAAAGCCGTATCTTCATCTCAACACGCAGTTCAACCGTGAAATTCCGTGGAACGATATTGATATGGACTTTATGAACCTTAATCAGTCGGCGCACGGCGACCGTGAACACGGATATATTGCCGCAAGACTTCGTATGAACAGAAAGGTTGTTGTCGGCTTTTGGCAGGACGAGGACTTTACCTCGCAAATCGGCGTTTGGATGAGAGCCGCTGTCGGTGCAGCAGAGTCGAGAAAGCTCAGGGTGCTTCGTATTTCCGACAATATGAGAAACGTTGCCGTTACAGAGGGCGACAAGGTTGAGGCTTTGATTAAGCTCGGCTGGAGCGTTGACCATTACGGCGTAGGCGATATTATTTCGGAGGTTGAAAAGGTAACCGAGGAAGAAATCGACGAGCAGATGCTCGCTTATGAAAATAATTATATTTTTGATACCGATAACACAGAGGCTGTTCGCTATCAAGCCCGTGAGGAGATAGCTATAAAGAAGTTCCTCGACAGAGGAACTTTCAAGGCTTTCCACACGAATTTTGAGGATTTGCAGGGACTTCGTCAGCTTCCCGGACTTGCGGCGCAGGATCTTATGAGACAGGGCTATGGCTTTGGAGCAGAGGGCGACTGGAAGGTTGCGGCAATGACGAGAATTATGAAGGTTATGGCAGAGGGTATTGGCAAGGGGACTGCCTTTATGGAGGATTACACGCTTCATCTTGAAAAGGGCAATGAGATGATACTCGGTGCTCATATGCTCGAGGTTTGCCCGACGATTGCCTGTGAAAAGCCGAAAATTCAAGTTCATCCGCTTGGAATAGGCGACAGAGAGGACCCTGCAAGACTTGTTTTCAAGGCTAAAAAGGGCCCGGGTATCGTTGTATCGCTTGTCGATATGGGCGACAGGTTCAGAATGATTGTAAACGATATTGAATGTCAGACGCAGGAGCACGATATGCCGAAGCTTCCCGTTGCAGGCGTTCTTTGGAAACCGCTTCCCGATTTCAAAACCTCGGCGGCGGCCTGGATATATGCAGGCGGCTCGCACCATTCTGTTCTTTCTTATGACCTTACGGCAGAGCATATGCGTGATTTTGCGGAGATTATGGGAATTGAATTTGTGTATATAAATAAAGACACAAAAATCCCCGAATTTAGAAAAGAGCTTGAATATAACGACGTTATTTGGAGGAACAAATAATGCTTGAACAGTTAAAGCAGGATGTTTACACGGCTAATATGCAGCTTAAGGAGTTCGGCTTGGTGGTTCTCACTTGGGGTAACGTTTCGGCAATCGACAGGGAAAGCGGATTGGTCGTCATAAAGCCGTCGGGCGTTCCCTATGATACAATGAAAGCCGAGGATATGGTTGTTGTCGATTTGGACGGCAATGTGGTAGAGGGTACGCTCAATCCCTCGTCTGACACACCGACGCATCTTGAGCTTTACAGAAGCTTTGAGGGTATCGGCTCGGTTGTACACACTCATTCCGCTTGGGCGACGTCATTTGCTCAGGCAGGCAGAAGCATAAAGGCTTACGGAACAACTCACGCCGATTTTTCAAATCACAATATACCTTGCACAAGAGGTCTTACTAAGGCAGAGGTTGAGGGCGAATATGAGCTGAACACCGGAAAGGTCATAGTCGAATGCTTTGAGAACGAAGGCATAGATCCGAATGACTGTCCTGCGGTGCTTATTCACAGGCACGGTCCGTTTTGTTGGGGCAAAAACTGTTTTAAGGCGGTTGAAAATGCGCTTATACTTGAAGAAGTGGCAAAGATGGCGTTTAGAACTGAAGAAATTGCCGCAGTCGAGCAAAAGCAGGTGGGAATTGAGGACTATTTACTCGCAAAGCACTATAATCGCAAGCACGGCAAGAACGCATATTACGGTCAGAAATAATTAAATATTAAATTTTAAGGACGGATTTTTCCGTCCTTATTTTTTGCATAAAATCGCCGTTTTTGTTAAAAATCTTATTAAAGGATAGGTGATTTTATGATTGAGCGTTTGGGAAAATATACTTTGAAGCTAAACGAAAGACCGTCGATTATCGCAGGAGCAGGTGTAGTCGGCAAAACCGAGGGCGACGGACCGCTTAAAGAGGAATTTGACCGTATATTTGAGGACGATACACTCGGCGAGGAGTCGTTCGAGAAAGCCGAGAGCAGCTTGCAAAGAGAAGCTGTTTTGCAAGCAATGATAAAATCGGGCAAGCCGATTGAGGACGTTGAATATATTTTCGCAGGCGATTTGCTCAATCAATGTACGGCATCAACCTTTTCATTGAGGGAGCTCGGCATACCGCTGATCGGACTTTTCGGGGCTTGCTCGACAATGGCACTCTCGTTGGGCATTGCAAGTGTTTTTGTGAATTGCGAAGCGGCAAAGCTCGCCGTTGCGGCAACCTCCTCGCATTTTTGTTCAGCCGAAAGGCAGTTTCGTTTACCGCTTGAATACGGCGGACAGCGAACGCCGACAGCACAGAGAACGGTTACGGGAGCAGGTGCAAGCGTTGTGGCAAAGCATATTGCGAACAAGCCCTGCGTTGAGGCTGTTACCTTTGGAAAAATAGTCGATTTGGGGATTAAGGATTCAACAAATATGGGTGCTGCTATGGCACCTGCGGCGGCAATGACGATTTCGGACTTTTTCTCGGATACGGGAATGAAACCCGACGGTTTGGATATGATTGTCACGGGCGATCTCGGATATGTGGGAAGTGAGCTTTTGCTTGAGCTTCTGAAAAAAGATTATTCTCTTGATATTTCAGCTCAATACAACGATTGCGGAATGATGATATATTACAGAGAGGAGCAGGATGTTCACGCAGGCGGTTCGGGTTGCGGCTGCGGAGGCTCTGTGCTGAACACGTATTTTATGAACAGGCTTGAAAGCGGCGAGCTTTCTAAAATTTTATTTGTCGCAACAGGCGCTTTGATGTCTCCGACCTCGTCGCTGCAAGGGGAGAGCATACCGTCCATTGCGCACGCAGTGCTTTTGTCGAAGCCCGATAACAGGTAAAGGAGAAAACTATGTTTGAACTTTCTGAGAATTTAAGAGTAATATCGGCGTTTACCAAGACCATAAATATATTAACGGCGGTTAAGACGGCAATGACGGTTGGGATAATAGTCTATTGCGTTTTTACGGGATTTAAGGGTGTAAGCCTTATAAAAGAAAGTAACAAATAATTCATTTCGGAGGCTGAAGCTTTTGTCGAAGTCTCCGAGTTTTTTATTTTTTATTGAATTCCTACTAAAATTGTATTATTATATATTTACCGAATTTTTAGAGTTTTTTAAGGTGACAAAAATGAAGATTTCAACAAAAGGCAGATACGCTTTAAGGCTTATGCTTGACCTTGCTATGCACAATGACGAGGGATATATTTCGATAAAAACTATATCGCAGCGTCAAGGAATATCGGAAAAATATCTTGAACAGATTATAAAAATGCTGTCAAAAAGCGGACTTGTCGAAAGCACAAGGGGCGCACAGGGCGGCTATAAGCTTTTGAAAGAGCCGAAGGAATATACGGTCGGCGAAATTTTGCGTGTGACAGAGGGCAGTCTTGCACCCGTGTCGTGCCTTGACGATTCAGAAAATCACTGTGAGCATTGCGACGATTGCGTTACGATTGAAATTTGGCAAAACGTGCTTGACGCAATAAATGAGGTCGTCGATTCGATAACGCTTGACTACCTCGTAAAAAAGCAAAAAACAAAGGGAACCTGCTGTAACAAGGGCTGATAAAATGGAAATCGATACACGGGAAATCTTGCGATACTCGGGCTTTAGAGGTGCTTTCCCCGACCCGAAAACCGCAGAGATGATAGAAGAATTGAAAAAAGAGGTTGAGCTTTGCTCTGACCCTAAAAGTATATATAAAGAGGTTGAGTTTACAAAAACGGAAGAGTCGATAACCGTTGAAAATATGACTTTTCACAGCAAAAAGCTTGTTTCCCACCTTAAAAATTCGGACAGGCTTTTGATTTTTGCGGCGACTCTCGGTACACCGAGCGATATAATGCTTCGTAAGTACATTTCGTCAAATTCGGCAAAGGCTGTTTTGGCACAGGCTACACTTGCGGCGGCTTGTGAGAGTTATTGCGACGAGGTTTGTTCGCAGATTGCAAAAAAAGAGCTTAAAAACGGCTACTATCTGCGCCCGAGATTTTCTCCGGGGTATGCAGACCTTGATTTGACCTCACAAAGAGAGCTTTTTTCTCTGCTTGACATTACCAAAAGAATAGGAGTTTATCTTTCGGACAATTGCCTTATGATACCGACAAAATCGGTCAGTGCATTTATCGGCTTGACGAAGGATAAGGACTGTAATATAAATTCGTGTGAAAATTGCGGCAACACAGAGTGCGAATTCAGAAGGACGTGAAAGAATGAAGTTTAAGGAAAAGCTTGGCAAGGAAATGCTTATATGCGACGGCGCAATGGGTACACTGCTTATCGAAAATGGGTTAAAAGCAGGGGAATTGCCCGAGATGTGGAATATTGAGCATTCCGACATTCTCTATAAAATACACAAGCAGTATGTGGACGCAGGCGCAGATATTATTTCCGCAAACACCTTCGGCGCAAACCGCTTAAAGCTTGACGGTACGGGTCATTCGGTTGAGGAAATCATTACCGAGGGCGTCAATATCGCAAAAAAAGCGGCACAGCAGGCAGATCGTGATGTGTATGTTGCGCTTGATATGAGCACAACGGGTAAATTGCTTGAGCCGTACGGAGATTTACCGTTTGAAGAGGCTTACGATATTTTCAAGCAGCAGGCGATAGCAGGCGAAAAAGCAGGTGCAGACCTTGTTTTGCTTGAAACTATGGGCGACCTTTACGAAATCAAGGCGGCAACGCTTGCTATTAAAGAAAATACCGAGCTTCCGCTGATTGTTTCAATGATATTCAATGAAAAGGGTCAGCTCTTGACGGGCGCAGATGTCAAAACCGCAGTGTTTACACTTGAGGGACTCGGCGTAGATATGATTGGCTTGAACTGCGGACTCGGACCTAAGGAAATGCTTGAGCATGTAGAAGAGGCTGTTAAGTATTCAAGCACGCCGATTTTGGTAAATCCAAACGCAGGCTTGCCCGAATGTGTAAACGGAGTAACGAGCTATAAGGTCGGTGCAGAGGAATTTTCCGACGATATGGAAAAAATTGCAAAACTCGGTGTTTACTGTGTCGGCGGCTGCTGCGGAACAACTCCCGAGCACATAAAAAGGACTGCCGAAAAATGCAAAAAAATAGCGGTTTCTCCTGTAAAGCAAAAACACTTTACAGCAGTTACTTCCTACTCAAAAACAACGCTGATTGGGGAAAAACCCGTGATTGTCGGCGAAAGAATAAATCCTACAGGCAAGAAAAAGCTGAAAGCCGCACTTGTTGAAAACAATATGGATTATATTGTCTCCGAGGCGGTTGCGCAGGCTGATAAAAAGGCCGATGTTTTGGATGTCAATGTCGGTTTGCCCGAGATTGACGAGCCGGAAATGTTGGTTCGTGCGATAAAAACCGTTCAAGGTGTACTCAATATTCCGCTTCAGATTGATACCTCTGATTTTGAGGCTATGGAAAAAGCGCTTCGCATCTATAACGGTAAGGCTCTTATAAATTCCGCAAACGGTAAAAAGGAAAGCATGGAAAAGGTCTTTCCGCTTGCTAAAAAATACGGCGGCGTTGTGGTCTGCTTAACTCTTGACGAAAACGGAATACCCGATACCGCACAGGGCAGGATTGAAATTGCAAAGCGTATGATTAAAACTGCCGAAAGCTACGGACTTTCAAAGGATGACCTTATTATCGATGCACTTGCAATGACCGTAAGCACAGGCAAGGACAATGCTAAAGTAACCCTTGAAACACTCGATTATGTGAGGAATACACTCGGCGTGAACACCTGCTTGGGTGTTTCCAATATTTCATTCGGCTTGCCGTCGAGAGAGATAATAAACACGGCTTTCTTTACAATGGCAATGCATTCGGGACTTTCCGCAGGTATCATAAACCCCTTGAGCGATATGATGATGAACGCTTATTATTCGTATTGCGCTCTTAAAGGCTATGACGATAACTGCGAAAACTATATAAACAACATTGCAAAGGTTGAGGCTGTCGCAAGCGGAGAAACGGTTGATTTGAAAACCGCAATCATTAAAGGTATGAAAGCGCAGTCTGCCGATTGTGCAAAGGCTATGCTTGAAAACACCGATCCGCTTAAAGTCATTGACGGCTATATAATCCCTGCTCTTGATGTTGTCGGACAAGCGTTTGAAACGGGTAAAATGTTCCTGCCGCAGCTTTTGATGAGTGCCGATTGCGCAAAGGCGGCGTTTGACGAGATAAAGCTAAAGCTTACAGCCGACGGCGAAAAGCAGGAGCCAAAGGGCAAGATTGTTATTGCAACCGTAAAGGGCGATATTCACGATATTGGCAAGAATATTGTCAAGGTTTTGCTTGAAAATTACGGTTTTGATGTTATCGACTTAGGCAAGGATGTTGACCCCGAGCTTGTGGTTGAAACAGCTAAAAGGGAACAGGTAAAGTTAGTCGGACTTTCGGCTCTTATGACGACGACGGTGGCAAATATGGAAATTACGATAAAGCGGCTGCATGAGGATTATCCCGAGTGCAAAATTATGGTCGGCGGTGCGGTTTTGACTCAGGATTATGCCGACAGAATAGGCGCAGATTTCTATTCAAAGGACGCAATGGGCTCTGTCAGATACGCCGAAAGGCTGTTCACGGAAATTTAATTTTTTTCTGAACAATTATGTTATAAAATGTTATTGACAATATCATACTATTGTTGTATGATATATGCGATTTCAGACAAAAAAAGTATGAATTGAATATTTTCGATGGAAAAGAGATGTATTTATGAAGGTTTATGCCGATAATGCGGCTACAACAAAATTATCAGAAACGGCGCTTAATGCAATGATGCCGTATCTTACGGATACATTCGGTAATGCGTCAAGCCTTTATGACATAGGTCAGCAGGCTCATCACGGCGTTCAAAATGCAAGGGAGACTGTTGCAAAGGTTATCAATGCCGACACGAACGAGATTTATTTTACCTCGGGCGGCAGTGAGGCTGACAACTGGGCAATCAAGGGTGTTGCCGAGGCTATGGCGAAAAAGGGCAAAAAGCATATTATCACAACCGCTTTTGAGCACCATGCCGTGCTCCATACGGTTAAGAGATGCGAAGAGCTCTTCGGCTGCGAAATCACATATCTTCCCGTCAACGAAAACGGTATAGTTAAAATTGAGGATGTTGAAAACGCTATCCGTGAGGACACCGCACTTATTACGGTAATGTACGCAAATAATGAGATAGGCACAATTCAGCCGATAGCAGAAATCGGAAAGCTCTGCCATGAAAAGGGCGTTATTTTCCACACCGACGCTGTGCAGGCTGTCGGTCATCTTCCGATTGACGTTAAGGCGCAAAATATCGATATGCTCTCAATGTCGAGCCATAAATTCCACGGCCCTAAGGGTATCGGCGCTCTTTATATGAGAAAGGGTATCAGAATTCCCAATCTTATCGAGGGCGGCGCACAGGAGAGAGGCAAGAGAGCAGGCACGGAGGCTGTTTATGCTATGGCAGGAATGGCGGCAGCTCTTAAAGAGGCTAACGATAACCTTGCGGAGAACATGGAAAAAGTATCCGCTTTGCGCAACAGACTTATTGACGGACTTTTGAAAATCCCGTCAAGCAGGCTCAACGGCGACCGTGAAAACAGACTTCCCGGCAACGTAAATATCAGCTTTGAGGGTGTAGAGGGCGAGTCGCTTCTTCTCTACCTTGATATGAAGGGCGTTTCGGCTTCCTCGGGCTCTGCTTGCACGTCGGGCTCACTTGACCCGAGCCACGTCCTTTTGAGCATAGGACTTCCTCACGAGGTTGCGCACGGCTCATTGAGGCTTACTCTTTGTGAGAGCAATACGCAGGAGGAAGTTGATTATATTATTGACTGTGTTCCCGAGATAATTGAAAGACTTCGTTCGATGTCTCCGCTTTGGGAAAGATTACAGAAAGAAAGAGGTAATGCATAATGGAATATTCAGAGAAGGTAATGGAGCATTTTGCCCGTCCGCATAATGTCGGTAAAATTGAGGACGCAGACGGTGTCGGCGAGGTCGGTAACGCTAAGTGCGGAGATATAATGAAAATGTATATCAAGGTAAACGACGGCATAATCACAGACGTTAAGTTCAATACCTATGGCTGTGCTTCTGCTATCGCAACCTCTTCAATGGCTACCGATATGATTAAGGGCAAGCCCATTTCGGAGGCTCTCAAGCTTACAAACAAGGCTGTTGTTGAGGCTCTTGACGGACTTCCGGCAGTTAAAATTCATTGCTCTGTTCTTGCCGAGGAGGCAATCAAAGCAGCTATTAAGGACTACTATGAAAAGAACGGCATTGAATACGACAAGGAGCTTTTCAAAGAGGACTGCTGTAATTACGAGCATCATCACGCTGAATAATTTTGACTATATAACCCCTGAAATTCGCTTGAATTTCGGGGATTTTTTTGCGATTTTTTCTGAAAAATAAATATTTATAAGAACTGTACAAAAACCGCGAAAAGTGTCGTAAAATATTATGGTAATTATATATTTTTAAGCTGAAAACGAGGTTATTTTAACCCGTAAAAATCCTTGAAACAGCGAGGAAAACGGCGATTTTTATACTTTTTGAAATTGCCGTGAAAAAACGTTGTTGACATATGTCAAAAATGCTATATAATAGACTTATAAGGTTGAAAAAACAGTTATCGGAGGGGTAAAAGTGGCAAGACCTAAAAAGCTAAGACGAATTTGCGCATACCCCAAAGTAATGGGATTTAGACCGTTCGGCGATTATGCCGAGGTTGTTGACCTTACCTTTGACGAATATGAGGTTATGAGGCTTATGGATACTCTCGGGTATTCGCAGGAGGAATGTGCAATACAAATGGATATTGCCCGTTCAACAGTCGCTTCAATTTATAATTCGGCAAGGGCAAAGACGGCAGACGCTATTATTTACGGAAAGTCGCTTGTAATTCACGGCGGAGATATAGAGCTTTGCAAAGGAAGCTCAACCTGCTGCGGTAAGTGCGGCAAAACAGCCTGTAAGGACTGCGGACACGGAGAGAGCCTTTTGTGTTCGGCAAAGGCGGCTAATCGGATAATATAAATGTAAATACGGAGGTAAAAGAAATGGAAGCATGGAGAGGTTTCAGTAAGGGCGCATGGTGCGACAGAATTGATGTATCTAACTTTATCAAATTGAACTACACAGCTTATGACGGCGACAGCTCTTTCCTTGAAGGACCTACTGACAGAACAAAAAAGGAAATGGACAGAGTACACGAATTACTCATTAAGGAAAATGACAACGGCGGCGTACTTGACGTCGATACCGAAAGGGTACTTTCAATCCTTTCACATGAGCCGGGCTATGTTATTGACAAGGACACGGACGTTATCGTAGGCTTGCAGACTGACGAGCCGCTTAAAAGAGGCGTTTCGCCGTTCGCAGGCTTCAGAAACGCAGTTCAGGCTTGTAACGCATACGGCTATGAGCTTTCGGAGAAAATTAAGGACGAGTTCACATACAGAACAACTCACAATACAGGCGTTTTCAGAGCATATACAGACACTATGAAGGCTGCCCGTCACGCAGGTATTCTTACAGGACTTCCCGACGCTTATGCAAGAGGAAGAATTATCGGCGACTACCGCAGAATTGCTCTTTACGGTATGGATTACCTTATCGAGCAGAAGAAAGAGGACAAGCGCAGACTCGGTATGAAGGAAATTCTTGATGAGGAGACAATCCACACTCTTGAGGACCTTTCAAAGCAGCTTGACTTTATGAATCAGCTTAAAGGCCTTGCACTTTCATACGGTTATGATATTTCAAAGCCCGCAACAACTGCTAAAGAGGCTGTTCAGTGGCTCTACTTCGGCTATCTCGGCGCAATCAAGGAGCAGAACGGTGCAGCTAACTCAATAGGCAGAATTGCCGAGTTTATGGACATTTACATTCAGAGAGATATCGAAGAGGGTATTCTTGACGAGGTACACGCACAGGAGCTTATCGATGACCTTGTTATTAAGCTTCGTCTTGTTCGCCACTTGCGTACACCCGAATACAACGACCTTTTTGCAGGCGATCCGGTTTGGGTTACAATGGCACTTGCAGGTGTAACCTGTGAGGGTAAGCATATGGTATCAAAGACCTCATACCGTGTATTGCAGACGCTTTACAACCTCGGTTCATCGGCTGAGCCGAACATTACGGTTCTTTGGTCGGACAGACTTCCCCAGACCTTTAAGGATTTCTGCGCTCAGGTTTCCATTGATACAGACTCAATTCAGTATGAGAACGACGACGTAATGAGAAGAATGTACGGCGACGACTATGCAATCGCTTGCTGTGTATCGGCAATGAAGATGGGCAAGCAGATGCAGTTCTTCGGCGCAAGATGCAACCTTGCAAAGGTTCTCCTTATGGCACTTAACGGCGGTAAGGACGAAATTGAGGGCGCACAGATAGCTCCTAAGGGTGAAATTTTCGAGGAAAAGCCCCTTACATTTGAAGAGGTTTATGAGGCATATAAGAAGTACCTTTCTTGGATGGCAAGACTTTATGTCAACACCATGAATATCATTCACTATATGCACGACAAATACGCTTATGAAAGACTTATGATGTCTCTTCACGATACAGACGTTGAGCGTTTGATGGCATTCGGCGTATCGGGCTTCTCGGTTGCTATCGACTCCTTGTCGGCAATCAAGTATGCAAAGGTTACTCCCATAAAGGACGACAGAGGACTTATCACAGACTTTAAGATTGAGGGCAAGTTCCCGAAATACGGTAACGACGACGACAGGGCAGACCTTATCGGTAAGGATCTTATCGAGTATTTCTATAAAGAGCTTTGCAAGACTCCTTGTTACAGAGGCGCAAGACATACTCTTTCAATCCTTACAATCACATCAAACGTTATGTACGGCAGAAAGACAGGCTCTACTCCCGACGGACGTAAGGCAGGCGAACCGTTTGCTCCCGGTGCTAACCCCATGCACGGCAGAGATTGCGAGGGCGCTTTGGCTTCTCTTAATTCGGTTGCAAAGCTTAACTATGCTTGCTGTCAGGACGGTATTTCAAACACCTTCTCAATCACACCCGACGCTCTCGGAAGCGATAAGGATCAGCAGATTGAACACCTTACAACAATGCTTGACGGTTACTTTGAGCAGGACGCACATCATCTTAACGTAAACGTTCTCAACCGTGAAAAGCTTATTGCTGCTATGAACGATCCGACTCTTTATCCCTCACTCACAATCAGAGTATCGGGATATGCGGTAAACTTCAACAAGCTCACTCGTGATAAGCAGGAAGAGGTTATTGCCCGTACATTCCATCAGTCAATGTAAAATTCGGACAACCAAACGGGCGGATTTTCCGCCCGTTAATTTTAGATAAGGAGATAAGCTATGGCGAATATACATTCCTTTGAAAGTCTTGCCGCAGTTGACGGCGAGGGAATACGCTTTGATGTGTTTTTCAGCGGCTGTCCCTTGCGCTGCGCCTATTGTCATAACCCTGACACATGGCATCATAAGGGCGAAATTGAGATGTCGGCGCAAGAGCTGTTCAATAAAGTAAAACGCTATAAGCCTTATTTCAAAAACGGCGGCGGAGTAACCTTTTCGGGCGGAGAGCCGTTGCTCAATGCAAAATTTATAAATGAAATCGCACCGATGTTAAAATCGGAAAATATCGGATATTGCCTTGACACCTCGGGAAGCGTTGAATTGACCGACGAGGTTAAAACGTCGATTGATAACGCCGATATGGTTATTCTCGACGTGAAGTTTTATAATGCAGAGGACTATAAAAAATACACGGGCGGAGAATTTGAACGCTTTATAAAAATCGGCAAGTACGTAAGCGAAAAAAATATCAGATTGTGGCTTAGAACGGTTGTTGTGCCCGATATTAACGACACCGAAGCGGATATGGATAAATATGCCGAGCTTTCGAAGCGGTTTAAGTTTGAAAAATATGAGCTTTTGGCATTTCACACAATGGGATTTTTCAAGTATGATGAGCTGAAAATCGAAAACCCGTTGAAAAATACAAAGGCACTCGATAAATCAAGATTGCACGAATTGCAGGAATATCTTGACAAAAAAATTGAAAAAACAGAGTGATTGCATTTCAATCCGCATTTTCAGCCTCCCTTGTGTAAAGGGAGGCTGAATTTTAATCAATTATCAAATTTTATAAATCCGTTAGCCGTCGTAAATCCGCAAATTTTCTTTTATACGGTAGGGCGGTGGCTTGCTGCCGCCGTGGAAACTAACGGATATATGGCGGTTATCGGGTGTTAGCAAATTGAAATTCAATATCATACCGTAGGGACAGGGCTCGCCCCTGTCCGCAACAAATTTGATGTATAATCGAGCCGACGGACAGCCGCAAGGGCTGTCCCTACGGTTGTGCGAATATTTTAATATCATATCAGACAAAAATTATCATATATCAACAACAATCCAACGGCGGCAGCAAGCCACCGCCCTACTGCGTCGTCGTTTGCTTCGTATCGCTCGCAACAGCCTTTGGCTGTTTCTCACTCACTATGCAACTCCTCCTTTTCCGCAAAAATCACGCTCGGCTCGCCTGTTCGGTTGTAAACGCCCTCACGACGGCTCACTGTCGCTACCAACTTTTGCGGTTTGCGGACAGGGGCAAGCCCTGTCCCTACGGTATGATATATAATGATTTATGGCTAATATGACATTGAAAAATTTTGCACAACCGTAGGGGCGACCTGCGGTCGCCCGTCAATTCATAGCAAATAAAAAACGGGCGAACACAGTTCGCCCCTACGGATTGTAAGTATATTTTTATATCATATTAGCCGTAAATTTATGTTTAATTATTTAGTTTTCGGATAAAAACGAGGATATTTTTTTTGCGTCGCTGTATCCTTTTTCGTATAATTTTTGTAATGACGATTTGTTCTTTACAAGCGTGTCAACTCCGCAGGTATCGTCGGGCGAAATGATAATCGCCTTGCCGTCCTTTGCATACTCCTGAGCCAACGCCACGCCCTCATTGTAGCGTTCCGCCCTCAATTCAAGCTGATGTGCTGCTTTCGGGTATTTGCTTTGGAACATTTTTGCAAGTATTTTTTCATTGTCTGGTGTCTGAATTAGGGACTCCGGCTTTGTCAAAATAAGCACAAGCTTATCACAGCCGTCCTCGAACGCCTTTTTTACGGGAACGGGATTTCCCAATGCGCCGTCAAAGTACGGAACGTTGTCGATATACTGCGGCTCGCACACAACGGGAATTGCGCTCGAAGCCTTTAATATACTGTAATCATCACGCTTAATATCGTTTCGGTCGAAATACCGAGCCTCGCCCGTTATTGCGTTGGTGCCTGCGACATACCACTCCATAGGATTTTTCATAATACCGTCGTAATTCAGCGGATTTTCGCCGTTAGAATTGCTCAGCGTACTATAAATATAGTCAAGATTTAAGAACGAATGGTGGTGCAAGAACTCGCCGAGCCCCATATACTCCTTTCGTGACGAATAATCACGGTAGAACACATAGTTTCGACCCCTTTGTCCGCCGACATATGAAGCCAAATTCGCACTTCCTGCCGAAATTCCGATACCGTAGCCGAAATTTATACCCTTGTCAAGACAGTAGTCAAAAACGCCTGTCCCGTAAATTCCTCTCATTCCCCCGCCGACATCTATAACACCTGTTTTCATATTTCAATCTCCTAAAGCATACGGCCGCAATTTCACAGCTTTGCCGTGTTAAAATTTCCGTTTTGATATTCAAGCGGTTACCTATGTAATAATAACGCAAATCCGCCGAGAATTCAACAAATTTTTGACGGATAATCAAATATATTCGTTTATCGGAAGCTTAACACCGTTATTATGCAAAACAGGCAGTAACCGAATATGGTTACTGCCTGTTTTTTAAGGGGAAATTCAGGTTTCGGTAATTATTTTACTTTACCCGTTTTTTCTTTTTATCCGCCATACCGAACAGGGTAACGGCGCCGCCGCTGATTATTGCCATTGTAAGCCACAATGCAAGTCTGTTTGTATTGCCTGTCTTTGGAATGTTCACATTTGTTACACTTTTGCTTGTCGCCGCAATTCCGTATTGGCTCAAATGAGTTGTTTCAAATACGATATAGCCGTCCTCAACCGTTGCGGGAATCGTTTCTTTTATCTCGCCGTTTAAGATATATACAACCTCGTATTTTTCATAGCCCTTCAAGTCTTCCGGCAGGGCAAGTCTGATTTTCATTTTGGTATCGCTGATTTTTACAACATTGTTGTCCCCATCCAGCACATTGATATCCGCAATGAATTTTACATTCTTATCTGCCAATTCTTTTTTGACCTCTATGGATTTAATATCCAATTTGTAATCCTTATTTATTCCGTCGGGAAATTCGATAGCTGCCTTTGTTTCGCCTGTGCTTTCAAGCTTATTTACCGTTTCGGAAGCGGGAGGCGTAATCGGTGTGGGCGGTTCGGGCTTTCCGGGATTTTCCGGCACGTCGTTATTTTTAGTCCAAGAAGCGTAAAGGGTTACATTTTTATACCGCACATAACCGTTATCTTCCGTAATCAAGGTGTCTTTATCAAATTTGCTATTGGTTTCTTCGTTGTTATCCCAAATTCTCCAATAAACATATTTGTAATTTTTTCCGCTGCCGTCTTTTTTGGTGTTCCAGCCGTTAAAGGTATAGCCATCTCTTACGGGAACATAGGGCAAAAGCGACATTGATGCGCCCGAGTCTCTGCCGCCTACATAATCGTACTTTTTAGCCTCGTTGCCGTCGAGCGTTCCGCCGTTGGCATTTAAGGTCAATACTATGCCGTCATTGTCAAAGCTGTTTTTGGTATAGGTTGCAAGTACCCTTACAGCGTCGCTTTCCTTAAAGCAATCAGCCGATATTTCCGTTACATATCTGCCGTTCAAATCCCAGCCGACAAAGGTATATTCCTCTCTTACGGGGACATATTGAGTTAAATCAACCGTCTGATACTCACTTGAGCTGCTTGTCAGGGTTATTTCATACTTACCGTTTACTGTGCCGCCGAGACCGTCAAGAGTCAGGTAATATGTGCCCGTTCCCTTTAGTGCTTCCTCGGAGAAGGCTGCGTAAATCGTGAGACCGTTAGTGTAATTCACCTCGCCGTCATTTACCCAAAAAGTACCCTCGGAATTGAAATCCGACAGTGGTATATCCTCTGCGACCCTTGTTTCGCCCGTCCAATCCGTTGCCCAATAAGCAAATTGAGTTCTGCCGTTAAACGGAATAATGCCTGCAGTCAGCTCGGATAAGCTTACCGTCGTGTCGCCGTCGGCAACATCAAATCTTATTATTTTTGCATAATCGCCGTCGATTTTGCCGTCAGGGCCGTTAAGTCCGCAGGTCAAAAGCAGCGTGTACTTTCCGTCATCCTTGATTGTAGCGGCATTGACCGTCATCACACTTGAAATTACGAACATTGCCACGAGCATCAGCAAAAGTGCCGTTTTCAATTTTGAATTGACCTTTCTCCTTAATCTTTTTTGGTTATCCATAAGATTTCCTCCCTTTTAAGCCTTTTTTCAAAGCTTTGTTTAATCATTAGACCGACAGCGAAATTTAATTTGTCTCCCCTATCCGTCTATACAGTTAATTATATTTACAGATATAAATTTGTATATAAGGGAAGTCCGCCAAGTTAAAAAATATGGGTGGCGGAAGTCCGCCAATATGCAAAAGCGGGCAAAAAAACACCTCTCGCAAAAAGTGAGAGGTGTCAAACAGGAATTATTAAATTATGTATATCATCTATTATTATTGAAAAGAGAAATCAGTCCGATTCGAGTTTTCACACCCGTTTTTTCGTATATTGCGGACACATAACGCTCCAAAGTTCGTCTGGAAATGAACAGATTATCGGCAATCGTCTGCAAGCCGTCCTCGGTACTGACCAACAGACCGAAAACCTCTGCTTCTCTCGGCGTAAATGAGAATTTTTCCGAAAGCCTTTCAAGTCTTTCGCTGCTGCTTACAGCCTCTTTTTCAGCGGCGTCAAGCCTTTCAAAAAGCTCTCTGCGCTTTACGGTATAAATAAGTGCGGTAATGCTTGTAAGCACGAACAGCAACAGCTCGCCCGTTATAATTGCGATATTGTTCCCCGAATTGAGCAGCGCAAGCGAGCCGCCCGAGATCGCCATTGCAACCAAGTTGTTTACGGCTCTGCCGAGTCCTGCCCAAAGCTGCGGAGTATTTGTGTATTGCGACAATTCCATAAATGAAGCGGTAAAGAAAACGGCGAAAAAGCCTGCGGACAAATAAAACACCGCCAAGCCTGCCGAAAACGGCCCTGCAAATTGCAATATTACCAAGCACGCCGTCGAAAGTATCATAACGCAGTACATTATCACGCCCATATATTTCCTTTTTGCCATGTCGAACAAAAAGCCTGCCAAAAGTCCGCTGAGCGCAAGAAGAATTCGATGCCATTGTCCGATATTCGCCACACCGTTTGCGTGATACAAGGTAACCGCATTGTCGAGCGTACCGAAAATACAGGTCATAAGCGCAACGAACAGGACAAGTACCACGCCGATTTTCAAGCCGCTGTTGTCCTTTTTATTATTTTTGCCCTGTGTATTGCCCTCTGAAGCAGTCGAAGCCGCACAGCTTTTTCCTGCTTTTATGAGCATAACCGACAGTAGCAACACAAATGCCGAAAGAACGCCTGCCTCCGACATATCTGCGTGAATTAAATTGTTATTTGCTATTTGGAGCAAAATCCCGAGCATATACGAAAGACCGACGAGCCTTGCAAGAAATTCGTTGTTTTTCAGCAAGCACACAGCCTTATAAAACACGGCACTGCCGAATACTCCGAGAATTAAAAACAGCAAAAGCCCTGAGCCCAACGTGAGCATATAGGTACTGTGGCAGCACATTAAAAACAGGCAAGCCACGGATATAACCGCCGAAATTACGGATATAACGGAAAGCAATTTTTCCTTAAATATGCGACAGAAAAGAGGATACAGAGCAAAGCCGACCACGCTCACGCCGAGCGCATAGTTTTGAGCGTTTACCGACCGATCGCCCGACACGGTACGGGAAATCACATTGACAAACAAAAACTCTGCACCCAAAAACGTAAAGGTAAACAGGCTCATCAACGCAACAGCCGTTATATAGGATGCTCTGTTTTCCTCGTTAAAGACATCGCTTTTTTTGATTTTTCCAAAAATGCTATCCATAATAATATCCTCGTGGTTTCGAAAATTGTCGTTTCTTTGAATTTATTTATTTCCCTTTACTGTGTTGAGCGATGCTACCAGCATCCTCTTTATTTCTTCGGCAAGCAAAAGTAATTCATCATATTTATACTCAATTAAATTTGTCCTTTTCAAAAGAGTTAACCAATAAATGCTTTCGCCTGTTTCTTTAAGTGCAATATGTAATTTTGAAATAAAATCAGCTTTACTGTTGCCATAAACAGCTTCATTGATATTTGCTCCAACGCTCGTAGCAGAACGAAGCAGCTGTTTTGCTACGGTAGTATCTCTTTTCGCCTTATTAAACTTCTCATAAAACAATACAATTTCAGTTGCAAAATCAAGAGATTTATTAAGCAACGGACTTTCCATCGGTATCACCTCAAAATAAATTGTACCATAAATAACTTTTACAATCAACGCTTTGCATAGCAAAGCCACCATCTCTTTTATCTTTTATCTGGAAACGACAATTCAGAGAAAAGAGAAGAACGAAAAAATAAAAGTGAAAAGAACAAAAAGAAACGACAATTCTCTTTCGAAAATTGTCGTTTCTTTTTGGTGGGAGCGGGTGGATTCGAACCACCGAAGTCGTCGACAACAGATTTACAGTCTGCCCCCTTTGGCCACTCGGGAACACTCCCACATAAATTTATTCTGTTTTCACAAAATAATGGAGCTGGTGGACGGACTTGAACCCCCGACCTGCTGATTACAAATCAGCTGCTCTACCAACTGAGCTACACCAGCGTTTCGAACGCTTGAATATAATATCACATACATTCGGTTTCGTCAAGACAAATTTTCACTTTTTTCAAAAAAAGTTTTTTCTGTCGCTTTATTTGCTTCAATTTTCGTTTTGTATTTGACTTATTTACCTTAAAAGCTGTTCGGATGTGAATAAAACAATTGATTTTTAAGCTATATAGTATTATAATGTTGAAAAATGGATTATTGTGTTTTGACGCAACTAATGCTTGAGGAGTGTTTATATTTAGATGAAAAGTAAAAAAAAGAGCTTGTGCATCATTTTAGCCGTTGCACTTGTTTTTTCTGTTTTTATTGAGCTGTGTTTATTTACGGTAAACCGTTCGGTCGGTTTTGAAAACGGCTCTGTTTCCCTTCTTCAAAAGGAAGGCTGTTCACTTACCCCTGCAAATTATAACGTTGACGGCAACAGATACGGTCAAAACAACGTTGACCCACAGCTTAATTTCTCCGGTGTCAACGAGGATGTAAAAACCGTTTACATTAAGTTTGGCTCGCATATCATTAAGGATACGCCCGTTCAAATCTACTATGCGGAAAAGGATATGGATTTTACTCCCGACAATTCCCGACGTACAACGGTAACGTTCCCCTCAAAGTCGCTTATTATGGAAATTCCCGAGGGCGATTATGCTTCGTTGAGAATTGATATTGACGGCGATTTCGCACTTGCGGATGTAATCGTATCGTCATCAAGCGCAAAAACGATTACTCGCTTTGACGGCGGCTTCAACGTTTTGCACGTTTTGATTTTCTTTGCGGTAATAAGCATCGCATTGTTCATTTTCGTCAAATGGGCAACAAGCGAAAAGAGCGTAAAATCGCTCACAACATTTGAATTTATTTTCCTTGTCGGCTGCTTTGTTTATTATGCAATGTGGATAATCAAGCCGTTGAACTACGGTCCCGACGAGCATATGAGATACGATGTTTCCCGTTTCTTCTTTGAAAACAACAGGCTGCCTATCGGAAAAGAGCTTGTCAACTCGGTTTGGGGCTTCTCCTACGCCCTGTTCCCGACAATGCTTTGCAGCGTGCTTGACTATATTCCGATGAAAATAGCGGCGCTGTTTACAACAAATTGGTTTTATATTCTTTTGGCTGCCCGTATGGTCAGCGTTTGCTGTGCTACGCTTACGGTTTACTTTACTGTCAAGGCGTCAAAGCAGGTTTTCAAAAATCCCACAAGATGGATAATGATAAGCGTTGTCGCTGCATTGCCGCAGTTCGCCTTCCTCGGAAGCTATGTCAACAACGACATCTGCGCTATGCTCGGTATTTCGATTGTTTTGTACGCATGGACGCTTGCGATAAATAATAATTGGAATTTCAAAAACGCTTTCGTGTTATCGGTCGGTATGGCTATCTGCGCTATGTCGTACTATAACAGCTATGTTTGGGTTCTCGCAAGTATTTTCATATACTTTATAACCTATTTCTATCAGAACAAAAAGGATTACAAGGGCTTTGTAAGGCTGAGCGCATTTATCGTTGTTGTAACGCTTGTGCTCATGGGCTATCTCTTTGCAAGACACCTTTATCTCTACCACGACCTTTTAGGCTTCAAGGTTTCCCGTGAATATGCTGATATATATGCAAACGAGGCATTCAAGCCCGAAAACAGAGGTAATCCCTCAAATCTCGGATATTCGCTTTGGCATATGCTCTTTGATATGGGCTGGCTTTCGTCAACGTACAGGAGTTTTATAGGCTTCTTCGGCCCGATGGCATATCCGCTTAATAATAATGTTTACAGATTCTACACACTGTTCTTTATAGTAGCGTTTATCGGCTTCGTTTACTTTGTATTTAAGCTTATTGCGAACGCAAAGCACCAAAAGCCGACTCTTGATTGGATAGTTTTCTATATTTCACTTGCATTTTGCGGAGTGATGGCGGTAGGCTTGAGCATATACAACAGCTACTTCTCGGACTATCAGCCGCAAGGAAGATACTGCTTCCCGCTTCTGCCTGCGCTTGCGATATTCGTGGCAAAGGGCTTTGAAACCTTGATAAGCCTTATCAAGAGTGAGAGGGCGCAGTACGCTGCAGTTTCCTCGATATGCACAATATTGTTTATGATTTCATTTTCATCTTATATAAACGTTTTGTTAGTAAGCTGATAAAAGGAGTAAAAATATGATTAGTTTTAACGTTCCTCCCTATGTAGGTAACGAGCTTACCTATATTAAAGAAGCCGTAGACTCATATAAAATCTGCGGAGACGGTCAGTTCACAAAGAAGTGCAACGCTTGGCTTGAAGAAAAATTCAACGCTCAGAAGGCACTTTTGACCACAAGCGGTTCAACCGCACTTGATATGGCATTATTGCTTTGCGATTTGAAGCCCGGCGACGAGGTTATCCTCCCGAGCTATACGTTTTCAAGTACGGCAAACGCACCCGTTCTTGCAGGTGCTAAGCTTGTTTTCGTTGATATTCGTCCCGACACGATGAATATTGACGAAAAGAAAATCGAAGCGGCAATAACGAAAAAGACTAAGGTAATTATCGCTGTTCACTATGCAGGTGTTTCCTGTGAGATGGACACAATTCTTGATATTGCAAGACGCCACAACCTTATGGTTATCGAGGATGCGGCTCAGGGCGTAATGAGCACATATAAGGGCAAGGCTCTCGGTACAATGGGCGACTTCGGCTGCTATTCGTTCCACGAGACAAAGAACTACTCTATGGGCGAGGGCGGTGCGCTTGTTATAAACAACCCCGCTTACAATGAAAAGGCTGAAATCCTCCGTGAAAAAGGCACAAACAGGGCAAAATTCTTCCGTGGACAGGTTGACAAATACACTTGGGTTGACTTCGGCGACAGCTATCTCCCGAGCGAATTGAACGCTGCTTATCTTTGGGCGCAGCTTGAGGTTGCGGACGAAATTAACGACAACAGACTTGCGACCTGGAACGCATATTACGACGCTTTCAAGCCTTTGGAGGAAAAAGGGTATATCGAGCTTCCAACAATTCCCGTCGGCTGTGTTCACAACGCTCATATGTTCTACATTAAGCTCAAAGACCTTGAGGCTCGCACCGACTTTATCGAGGCTCTCAAGAAAGACGGCGTCAACTGTGTATTCCACTACATTCCGCTTCATTCGGCACCGGCAGGACACAAGTTCGGCAGGTTTGACGGCGAGGACGAATACACCACAAGAGAAAGCGAAAGACTTGTTCGTCTCCCCCTCTATTACAACCTTACCTTAGAGGACAGAGAGCACGTTATAGACAGCGTTAAAAAATACTTTGAAAACATATAAGCGACAAGCTTGAAAGGATTTGCAAAATGAAAAAATTGCTTATTTTGAACGGTAGCTTGAGTGAAGCGACACTTATAGAAGAAGCTAAAAAATTGGGTTATTACACCATAACAAGCGGTAACAATCCGTCCTTGCTCGGACACGCACTTGCGGACGAGTACATCCCTGCCGACTATTCGGACAAGGAAGCAATTCTCAAAATCGTAAAAGAGAACAACATTGACTGTATTGTCTCCTGTGCCAACGACTTCGGCGTTATTACCTCCTGCTATGTTGCGGAGAAAATGGGCTGGCCCGGTCATGACACCTACGAAAACGCACTTATTATGCACCAGAAGGACCTTTTCAAGGAATTCATTCAGAAGCTTGGCTTGAGAACTCCTGTTTCTAAGGTTTTTGAGTCCTATGACGAGGCTGCAAAATACGTTAAAGCCGTTGAATATCCGATTATCGTTAAGGCTAACGACTTGACGGGCGGCAAGGGCATTTTGCGTGCAGACAACGAAGAAGAGGCTCTTTTTGCCATTAAGAACGCTATTGACCGTTCAAGAACAAGCAGATTTGTCATTGAGCCGTTCATTGTCGGCAATCAGCAGTCTATCGTTACATTTGTTAAGGACAAAAAGGTTATCGCTTCGGTTACCTGCGACTGCTTCTCGCCTATCAACCCCTACCTTATTCAGTCGGAGCTTCTCTTTACCGATACGGACAAGACGGTTGAAAATGAATTGCATGAGTCTATCGAGAAGATTTGCAACACCCTTGACCTGAAGGACGGCATTTTCACTCTCCAGTATATCGTATCCGACGGAAAACCGTATATAATAGAAATGATGCGCCGCTGCTTGGGCAATCAGTTCCTTACCGTCGCTCACGCTGTTACAGGCTTCCCGTGGGAGGAGGCTTTGGTAAAGGCTGAAATCGGCGAGGACCTTTCAAATCTCAAATGGGAAAAGCCCCTTGCGAAATATGCGGGTCATCACGGAATTATGGTCAGAAGAAACGGCAAAATCAAGGGCTATACCATTCCCGAGGAGCTTCAGAAGCACATTTTCAAGAAGATTGATATTCTCAAGCCCTATGAGGAAATTGATGACTATATGAATCAGCGTGTTGCTTATATCTACTATAAATATGACGACAAGCAGGAGGCTCTTGACACAATCAAGCGCATGAATGATATTATTAAGGTTGAATTTGCCGACTGATAAAGGAGTTTTACGCATGAATGTTTTAATTACAGGTGCAAACGGCTCTATCGGAAAGCATGTTTGCGACTATTTCAAGGAACAGGGCTGCTACGTTATCGGTCTCGGTCGAAATACGGAATGTCGCTGTAACTGCGACGAATATGTTTGCGTTGATATGTCAAGCGAAAAGCTCTCGGAGCTTTATTCAATGCTTTCCGTTGATAAAATCGACGCTATCGTTCATCTTGCGGCAGACGTAAGGCACGATTATAAGGCTGAAATTCTCGGCAACAACTGCGTAGGTGTTCAGCGTCTTATTGAATTGTGCGTTAACGAGAAAATCCCCGTTTTCGTTCAGCTTTCGAGCCTGCCCGTAATCGGCACGCCGAATGAGCACCCGATAACCGAGGCTCATTCGATAAAGCCGCCTACTCTTTACCACGTTTCAAAGCGCACGCAGGAAATGCTTGCGGACTTTGCCTCTTATACCTACGGCTTGAGAACTGTCAGCTTCCGTATCTGCTCTCCTGTGGGAATAGGCGTAAATCCTAAAACCATATTCACGACCTTTGTCAGAAAAGCGGTTAATCAAGAGGATTTACATTTGATAGGAACAGGCAGCAGAAAGCAGACCTATATCCATGTAAGAGACACGGCACAGGCACTCTACAAGGCAGTTTGCTCAAACGCTCAGGGTATTTACAACCTTGCGAGCTACAACCTTGTTTCAAACTATGAGCTTGCGAAAAAGTGCGTTGAGCTTACAAATTCCTCTTCAAAGATAATATTTGACGACAGGGCAGATCCCGAGGACGGTCTTTGCTGGGATGTCTGCATAGACAAGCTTAAAAACGACACGGGCTTTGAGCCTGAAATAAGCATAGACGAGGCTATTCTCGAATTGGCAGATTATCTTAAAAATCAATAATTTCACGGAGACACTCAATGAATACTAATGAAAAAATTTCTTTTGTAATCCCCTGCTATCGCTCGGAGCACACAATTTCGGCGGTACTTGATGAAATTGACGAGCTTATGTCAAAGCACACCGAAAACGAATATGAAATCGTCCTTGTCAACGATTCCTCTCCCGACAATGTTTGGTCTGTAATAAAGGGCATTGCCGAAAAGAGAAAAGAGGTCAAGGCTGTTTCCTTCACAAAGAATTTTGGTCAGCACGCAGCTCTCCTTTCGGGATACAGAGTGGCAAGCGGCGATTTAATCGTTTCGCTTGACGACGACGGTCAGTCCCCTGTTGACAGAACCTTCGATTTGATTGACAAAATCCACGAGGGCTACGACGTTGTTTACGCAAGATACAATAAAATTCAGGAGTCCTTATGGAGACGTTGGGGCAGCTGGTTGAGCAACAAAATGTCAGAGGTTTTAATCGGAAAGCCGAAGGATATTCTCGGAACGAGCTTCTATGTTATGAAGAAGTTTATCGCAGACGAGGTTGTCAGATACCAAAATCCCTTTACCTATATAGGCGGATTGGTTTTCAGATCGACAAAGAACATTGCAAACGTATATGTTGACCACCGTGAGAGAGCCGAGGGCACGTCGGGTTATTCGCTTTTCAAGCTTATAAAGCTTATGCTTAACGGCTTTACGGCATTCTCGGTCGTTCCGCTTCGTATTTCGTCAATCGTCGGCGTTGTATGCGCTATAATCGGCTTCATTTTCGGAATTTACACGATTATAAGAAAGCTTGTGGTTGTCAATATCAGCGTGGGCTGGAGCTCGACTATCGCAATTATGCTGTTTATCGGCGGCTTGATTATGCTTATGCTCGGTATGATCGGCGAATATATCGGAAGAATATATATTTCTCTGAATAACTCTCCGCAATATGTCGTAAAGGAAACGGTAAATATCGATGAAGAAAAAAATATCAAATAATAAGGTAAAATACTTTATCGCCTTACACGTTGAATTGCTTTTGTATTCGCTCGGAAGCATTTGCTCAAAGCTTGCGGGGCAGAATGAATTTTTATCCTTTAAGTTCATCTTATTTTATGGGCTTGTAATACTCAACCTCGGAGTTTACGCTATTGTCTGGCAGCAGATAATAAAAAAAATACCGCTGAACACAGCTTATTCCAACAAGGCTATAACTGTCGTTTGGGGTATTTTATGGGGCTATTTGTTCTTCCAGGAGCAAATTCGATGGAATATGATAGTCGGTGCGCTTATCGTAATTGCCGGCGTGATTGTGGTGGTGATGGCTGATGAACAATAAGTTTCTTTTTTCTCTGATTTTCATTTTCGGAGTATTGATTTCCTCGCTCTCACAAATTATGCTTAAAAAGAGCGCAATGATACAGTATGAAAGCAAAATCAAGGAATATCTTAATCCTAAGGTTATCTTTGCTTATATGATTTTCTTCGGCGCTACCTTCTGTTCGATTTTCGCATACAAGGTAATTCCGCTTTCATACGGTCCGATTTTCGAGTCGGCAGGATATATTTTTGTGGCGTTTTTCAGCTGGCTTTTCCTTAAAGAAAAAATATCAAAGCAAAAAATGATAGGTCTTGTGCTTATAATCTTAGGCATTGTCATTTACGCTTTATAAAAATTTCCTAAACAATAAAAATTCCCGTACTCTTAACATTCAACATTAAGAGTACGGGTTTTTGTATATCTTATTTATTAAACGATGCCCTGTGCCATCATAGCGTCGGCAACCTTCATAAAGCCTGCAATGTTTGCGCCGACAACAAAGTTATCGGGAACATTGTACTTGTCGCAAGCCTCTTTCATATGATAATAAATGTTTACCATAATGCCTTTAAGCTTTGCGTCAACCTCTTCAAATGTCCATGACGAACGAATTGAGTTCTGACCCATTTCAAGAGCCGATGTTGCAACACCGCCTGCGTTGGATGCTTTGCCGGGGATAAAGAGCACCTTGCTCTCAAGCAAAACGTTGATAGCTTCGTTGTCTGTGGGCATATTCGCACCCTCGCATACCGCATAACAGCCGTTGTCTACAAGACGCTTAGCCTGAACCTTATTGATTTCGTTCTGTGTAGCGCACGGAAGAGCTACGTCGCAGGTTACGTTGTCCCAAACTGAGCCTTCACCGTAAACTGCTTCGGGATGAGTGTTGACATACTCCTTAATTCTCTTTCTGTCAACCTCTTTGATTTTCTTAACAAGATCAAGGTCAATGCCGTTTTCGTCAATGATATAGCCGTTAGAGTCAGAGCAGGAAATAACCTTTGCACCGAGCTGCTGTGCCTTTTCGATTGCATAGATAGCAACGTTACCGGAACCTGAAACCGCAACTCTTGCGCCCTTCATATCCTTGCCGTGATCCTTCAAAAGCTCCTCGGTAATATAAACAAGACCATAGCCTGTTGCCTCCGTTCTTGCAAGCGAGCCGCCGAAGCTCAAGCCCTTACCTGTAAGAACGCCCTCTGAACGGTTTGTAAGCTTTTTGTACTGACCGTAAAGGTAGCCGACCTCTCTTGCGCCTGTACCGATGTCGCCTGCGGGTACGTCCTCATCTGCACCGACATATTTGAAAAGCTCGTTCATAAATGCCTGACAGAAACGCATAATTTCCATATCGCTCTTGCCCTTGGGGTCAAAGTCAGAGCCGCCCTTTGCGCCGCCTATCGGAAGTCCGGTAAGGCTGTTTTTGAAAATCTGCTCAAAGCCGAGGAATTTTATAATGCTCAAGTTTACGCTCGGATGAAGTCTCAATCCGCCTTTGTACGGACCGATTGCCGAGTTAAACTGAACACGGTAGCCTCTGTTTACATGAACTGCGCCTTTATCGTCAACCCAAGGGATACGGAACATAATCTGTCTCTCGGGCTCAACCAATCTTTCCAAAAGACCTGCTTTTTCATATACAGGGTCTGTGTCAACAACCGGTGCGAGTGCGTCAAGGACTTCTGTTGCAGCCTGAATGAACTCGGGTTGGTCGGGATTTTTGGTTTTTAAGTCTTCCAATACTTTTTGTGAGTAAGTCATATGGTGAGCCTCCTGCAAGTTAAATAAATTTACAGTCAGAATTATAGCAAAACAGCCCCTGTCTGTCAACAAAATACGTTAATTTTTGCATAATTGAAAACGATTTCTTGCAAAATGCACTATTGAAGGTTGTGTGTCGATATATTTTTGTGTATATACACAATATTCCGATAACTGTACATTTTTAATATAAATGTTGATATTTAATTCTTATTCTGCTAAAATAGTAAAAATGACCTAACGGGAGGCAGCTATGCAGGCGGATATATACGATTTTGACAAAACGGTTGTGCCCTTTGACAGCGGCTCTAAATTTGCGATATTCTGCTTTTTAAGGTATCCTTATCTGATTTTTCTGCTTCCGTTTTATATTGCTTTGGCATTGCTTTTTGCGCTTCGCATTATAAAGCTTGATAGGTTCAAAAAGCATATTTTCTGCTTTATCAGATTTATAAAGCTCGACAAGGCGGTAAAAGCCTTTTGGGATAAATATGAAAAGAAAATTTTCCCGTGGTTTTTGCCCGAAAACAGGGAAAGAACTGCGATTGTCATCAGTGCAAGTCCTGATTTTCTGCTTGAGGAAATTCAAAAAAGGCTCGGCTTTGAGTATCTTTTGTGCACAAGGCACGACAGAAAAACGGGCGAGCTGCTCTATAAAAACTGCCGAAACGAAGAAAAGGTACGCAGGTTTTACGAGTTATTCGGCAAGGATAAGGTCGAGGTTATGTGCGTATATTCTGACAGCTTAAAGAACGATAAGCCGATTTTTTCACTCGGTAAGCGTTGCTTTCATATTATGCCCGACGGCGAAAGAAAAGAATTTGACTTTAACGAAATTTATCGATAAATATACTATACGGAAAGGTTCGGATTGATTATGAACATCTATGAAGAAGTACGGAAAATCAATTCCCCGCACCTTAATAAACGTGCGCTTGCGAAAAGGTTTTCCGACGGCAGACTTGAAACCTACACTTATGGAGAAGCCCTTGAAAAAGCCGACAAATACGCTGAAGCTCTCGCTTCGGCAGGCGTTAAGGAGGGCGACAGAATTGCCATTGCCTCCGAGAGTATGCCCGAATGGGTAATTACCTTTTTGGCGATTGCAAAGCTTCGCTGTACCTCGGTACTTATCGATGCTTCGCTTTCGGGCGAGGAAATCAAGGAGTTTATCGACAAGGCGGACACAAGAGCAGTTGCGGCGTCCGAGAGCTGCTATGAAAAGCTCAACAGGCTGCCCGATTATCCCCTCCCCGTTTTCGACATTTATAACGGTGTGTTTTTTGACGGTTCTGTTAAAAAGCTTTCCTCGGACATCCCCGAAACGACCGACGCCGACAGCTCGGTTGCGACGATAATCTATTCCTCGGGTACAACAAGAAAATCCGCTGCGATTATGCACTATCACGACTCGCTTATAAACACAACGAAGATGACACTCAACGTTCAAGGACTTGACAAGGACGACAGATACCTTTCAATCGTTCCGAACAGCCACATTTACGGCGTTATCTGCCTTATGCTGGGTCCTGCTCTTTCGGGCGCAGACGCATATTATATCGACGGAATGAGCGCAGACGCTATTTTGGGTGCCTTCTCCGATTATCATCCTACGGTTTTCCTCGGAGTTCCGAAGGCTTATGAGCTGTTTATGACTCAGATAATGAAGAAAATAAATTCAAAAGCTCTTACAAGAATAATGTTCAAGACATTTTTCCCGATTTGCCTTAAAAAGCGTAAAAAAGACGGAAATATGCTCGGCAAAAAACTCTTTAAGAGTATTCACGAGGGCTTCGGCGGCTCGCTTGAATTTTTGTGTACCGCAGGCGCACCGACAAAGCAAGAGGTTGCGGAATTTTTCTACGGCACAGGCTTTAATCTTATAATTACCTACGGCGCTTCGGAGACTAACATTCCCACAATCGGCAACCGTCCCGAAAATCTTACAACACATTCCTGCGGTGTTCCGTATCCCGATATCCAGACTAAAATCAACGATGACGGAGAGCTTCTTATCAAATCTCCTTACTTTATGAAGGGATATTTCAGAGACGAGCAGCTCACAAAAGAAGCGTTCACGGACGACGGCTGGTTTAAGACGGGCGACCTTGCCACGATAGACGAAAACGGATTTTATTCAATCACGGGCAGAAGCAAGGAAAATATTGTCCTTGCAAGCGGTAAAAAGGCTACTCCCGAGGATATTGAAGAAAAGTATATCGGAATTGAGCACACAAAGGAGCTTGTAGTTTGCGGTGTTCCGGCTGAAAATGCCGATTATGACGAGGTACACGCATTCGTAGTGCCCGATAACTTCGACGAAAAAACAGAATCCGCAATCAAGGACAGATTTCGTGAAATTGCGCTTAAGCTTCCGATATATATGAAGATAGCGCACTTCCACTTTGTTGATAAAATTCCGAGAACGTCAATTCAGAAACCGAAGAGGTTTTTGTTAAAACAGGCGGCTATTGACGAGCGAAGCGGCGTTGAAAATGAAGCTGTAAAGTCCGATAAAGCCGATAAATCGACCCTGACGGGCGTTGTTAAAATCGTTTGTGAGGTTGCAAACGCAGACGAAGGCGACGTAACCGAAAGCACCGTAATTTTCAGAGACCTTGCTATTGACTCGCTTTCTGCTATCAACCTTGCGGTGCAGATTGAGGACAAATTCGGCAAGAATATTGAGCCGTACTACAATGACACAATGACCGTCGGAGACATAGTCGATTTAATCGACGGAAAAGAGGGCAAGGCGGTTGTCAAGGAGATTGATGCAAGCCTCTATCCGCAAGATAAAGACGATAAGGATTACAAGCGCTTCAAATTCTTTAAAAATTTGGCAAAATCGCTTTATCACATTCATTTTTACGGCGAAGAGGTTATGGACAACGACAAGGGCTTTGTTGTCTGCGCAAACCACGTTTCCAAAATCGACTTCCTGTATATTGCTTCGGCTATGAGCAAGGAAAGATACAAAAAGACCTGCGTTATGGCTAAAAAAGAGCTTTTCAGAGACGATTGGTTCTCTACGAGAATGATAAAGTCAACAGGTATGGTGCCCGTTGACAGAAACGGTATGAATATGAACATCATGAACAACATCTGCCAAAGGCTCAAGGAGGATTGGTGCGTTGTTATTCATCCCGAGGGCACAAGAAGCGAGGACGGAGTTTTCAGAACGATGAAAAGCGGTGCTTGCGTGCTTGCAAGCGATACCGGAGTGCCGATTATCCCCGTTTATATCGACGGTGCGTTTGAAATTTTCCCCAAGGGCAAGAAGATAATGAGCTTCTATAATTGGAAGAAGATGAAGCCGTATAGAGTAAACGTGCTTTTCGGCGAGCCGATAAGCTCACAGGGAATTACCGTCGAGGAGCTTGCGAACAAAGTGCAGACTGCAATTCTCGCCTTACAGGACAAAGCAAGGTCAATGAAATAAGAGTGAATACATCCGAGAAAATTTTAACGCTTCTCGGGTGTATTTTTTTACAAAATTTATGCTTTTTCGGTTGACACGGGCGATTAAATATTGTATTATATAGAGGACAGAACGGTGGATCATGCCCATCGTAAAATTTTGAGGATTACAGAGGTAATTATTTATGAAAAAGTTTGCTACTGTTTTACTTTCGATTTGTTTAGTATTTTCAATGTGTGTTGCTTCTTTTGCAGCAGTACCGGATCTTACTTATACAAGCAAAGCTACAATCGCTATCAGAGAGGTTGTAAGAGATCTTGGCGCTAACCCGTCAGACGCTGACCGTGAGGCTGCCGCTAAGGCAATCATCACAATTCTTGAGGAAAACGGCGCAGAGACAAAGGGCGACCTTCGCACTTCTGCCGACACTCTTCTCAGCAAGGGTATTATTGACAAGCCACTTTACACCGCAATAAACACAATCATCGACAAGACCGAGGCTGCCGAAGAGGATAAGGCTCAGGCTATCCTTGATGAGATGAAGAAAATTATGAACGACAGCTCCCTTTCGGCTACCGAAAAGATTACAAAGATGTATGAGCTTATTAAGGACTTGCCCGCTGAGGAAGTTCAGAAGATTCTCGACGCTGCTAAGGAAAAAGGCATTATCGACGAGGAAACCTACAACAAGCTTTCAGACCTCTTTAACGGTAACGGTAAAATTGAAATCCCCGATATTTCCGGCGACGGCATCAAGGATCTTGTTTCAAAGGTTCTTGGTAAGCTCGGAATAGGCGGCGATAAAAACAACGGCGGCGACAAAAACAACGGCGGTTCAGGCTCAGGTTCTTCGGGTTCAGGCTCAAACAAGACTGACTTTGAGGGTGGCAATGCTAAGACGGGCGACTATACAATCGCTTCTGTTGCAGGCATAGCAGCTATCGCAGGTGCTGCACTTGTTCTTACAAAGAAAAAGAACGACGATAAATAATTCTCAAAAAAATAAAAAGCGGTCTTGATTTCAAGGCCGCTTTTGTATTATACTATCCGTGGTGATTTTATGATTATAACAGTTGACATTGGAAATACAAATATAACCTTTGGCGTGTTCGACAATGACGATATAGTTTTTGTCTCAAGGCTTGCCACTCAACGCAGCCTCACACCCGACCAATATGCAGTTTACTTTTCAAACATATTCGCTTTGCATAAGGTTGACACCTCGCTCATTGACGGTGCTATAATAAGCTCTGTTGTTCCTGAGCTTACGCAAACGCTCAGGCAGGCTATTTCTCCGATTTGTGAGAAGTGCATTGTGATTGCTCCCGGTGTTAAAACAGGACTCGATATTCAAATCGACAACCCTGCTCAGCTCGGTGCTGACCTTGCGGCAGGTGCGGTAGGAGTTGCGGAAAATTATCCCCTCCCCGCCTTTGTGATTGACCTCGGCACAGCGTCAAAGCTCTATGTTGTCAATGAGAAAAAGGCTTTCTGCGGCGGTCTTATCGCTCCCGGAATTGCAATTTCTCTCAATGCGCTTACAGAAACGAGCTCGCAGCTTCCGACAATCGCACTCAACGCACCGAGTAAGGCTTGCGCTAAAAACACGGTTGAATGTATGCAATCGGGCGTAATTTTAGGTACTGCTTCAATGATTGACGGTATGATTGACAGGTTTATCCTTGAGGTCGGCACTCCTGCGGTAATCGTTGCGACAGGCGGACTTTCGTCATTTATCGTCAAAGAGTGCAAACACGACATAGTATATGACAACGACCTTATCTTAAAGGGATTAAAGGCTATTTACGATAAGAACAGCAAGTAATTTCAATTCATCAAAAGCAATACATAAGGCGTGAGTTACAGCGTTTTGCGTAATATCACAATGCCGAGTGTTTGTTTTACGGTTGTGTTTTCCCTTAAAGCACAGCCCATAAATATTTTAAGTGCGTTGCACCCGTGGAAATTTTTCCGAGCCATAAAGGGGCAACAGCGAAAGGAGTTTTATTATGGCAAAAAGTAAAAAGATGAGTAAAGAGCAGTCGCTCAAGCTCGCAATCGGCGGCATTTTAACTGCTATTGTAATCGTATTGCAATTTATCGGTGCATCAATCAAGTTCGGAACCTTCTCAATTTCATTGATTTTGATTCCCGTTGTTCTCGGTGCTGCTCTCTGCGGTCCGATTGTCAGCGCTTGGTTAGGCCTTGTTTTCGGCGTAGTTGTTTTGCTCTCTGGCGACGCTTCCCTTTTCCTTGCAATCAGCGTTCCGGGCACTATCGTAACTGTACTTCTCAAGGGTACACTTTGCGGACTGTTTGCAGGTCTTGTATTTAACGCATTGAAGAGCAAGAATATGACCCTTGCAACAATCCTTGCGGCAATTGTAGCACCCGTTACAAACACAGGCGTTTTCCTTTTGGGCTGCCGTATTTTCTTCTTTGACGCAGTCAGAGAATGGGGCGTTACTGAAGGCTTCGAAAGCGTTGCAAAGTATATGCTTGTCGGCTTTGTCGGCTTCAACTTCCTGTTTGAGCTTTTGACAAACGTTGTTCTTTGCCCGATAGTTGTCAGAATTATCGAAGCAACAAAAAAAACAAATAAATAATCTTAAAGCAAAAAGTAACACGGTAGTCTTTGAGCAGAAAAGGCTACCGTGTTTTGTTATTTATTCAGTTCATCAACGTATTTGCAAGCCGAAAATGCCGCCGTTGTGCCGTCCGCCATTGCCGTAGTAATTTGCCGAATTTTCTTTGACCTGCAATCGCCTGCCGTGAAAATTCCGCCTCTATCGGTTTTCATTTCGTCATCCGATAATATAAAGTTTTCGTTGTCAAGCGTTATCAAACCTTTGAAAATATCGTTGTCGGCCTCTAAACCTATTGCGACGAACACACCGTCAAAGGTCAGCTCGGAAGCGGTTTTTGTTTCGGTATTCTCTGCAATGACGCCCGTCAATTTTTCGCCGTCTCCCGTAAATTCAGTTATTACGGTGTTAAATAAAAAGCGTACATTTTCCCTTTTTTTAAGCTGCTCACAGAGCTTATTTTCAGCCGTGAGCGACGGCAAATTTTGCATGACCGTTACGCTTTTGCAGATATCGCAAAGGTATAAAGCCTCCTGCACCGCAGAATTGCCGCCACCGACAACCGCTACACATTTGTCCTTGTAAAACGCTCCGTCGCAAGCCGCACAATAGGATATTCCGTTGCCCGAATACTCGTTTTCGTTCTTAACGCCGAGAGTCTTGTGCCTCATACCCGTAGCAATTATGACCGCCTTTGATTGATATTCGCCCATGTCGGTCTTGACGGTTTTGATATTGTCCTTTTCGGAAATGCTCAAAGCCTCTTCATCTAAAAGCTCCGCACCTGCCGCCTCAACCTGCTTAAAAATCATCTCCGACAGGTCATATCCGCTGATTTTCGAAAAGCCCAGATAATTCTCAATCCTCGGCGAAAGAGCCATTTGACCGCCGTAATTCGCCTTTTCAAGCACAAGCACGCTCTTGCCTACACGCACGGAATACAAGGCGGCAGTAAGTCCGGCAGGTCCCCCACCGACAATAATTATATCGTACATCATTTTCCCTCGAGATACCTTTTGATATTTGAGATACCTGACACAATTTTTGTGCCGTTTTGCGAGCTTATGACAAGCGACGGTGCCTGCCGTAAATCAAGCTCCAACGCAAGCTGCGGCTCGTCCTCAACGGCAATTTCGGTATAATTTATACCCGATTTTGCAAGCAAGTACTTCGCCTTTTTACAGTTCGGGCAGGTCTTTGTAACGAAAAGAGAATACTCAAAATTTTCGTCTGCCGCCTTTTGCAAGGCACTGCTCGGCAACTCATTTTTTAACAAGCTTTTAAGTCTTAACATCACTGCGCCTTTTCAAGCACATAGCAAAGCCAATCGCCGTTGCGATTTTCCTCGACTATGCGGAAATTGTTTTTCTTCAAAGCCGCTTTAACCTCGTCGGCTCTCGGTGCGATAATTCCCGAAACGATAAAATGCGCCCCGTCATTCATAAAATCGCCGACAAAATCGGAGAACATTATAATAACATCCGCAACAATATTAGCAACGACCAAATCGAATTTTCCCGTTACCTTATCCGTGAGGTTGCCCTCTAAAATCCTGTACTCGGGCTCTGAAAAGCCGTTGACCTTACCGTTTTCAATCGCAGTTTTAACCGCTAATTCGTCAATATCAACGCCGACAGCATTTTTAGCACCGAGCAGCAGGCAGGCAATCGCAAGAATACCGCTTCCGCAGCCCGTATCGAGCACGCTGTCGCCGTCCTTGAGATATTTTTCGCACATTTCAAGGCAAAGACGGGTTGTGTCGTGTCCGCCCGTACCGAAAGCAAGTCCCGGCTCAATGGAAAGCACCTTTCTGCCTGTGGGATTTTCGTAATCGTCAATCCATAAAGGTCTGATAAGCAATTTTTCGCCGACATTCATCGGCTTGAAAAACTCCTTCCAATTATTCTCCCAATCCTCATTTTTACACTTGTTGAGGTCAATTTTGTTAGAAATTCCATTCTCATTCAAGCGTTCGGACAAAAACGCAACCGCTTCGGCAGGGTTTTCGTCGGGAGAAATATAGATGTGAATATAGCCCTTTGTGCGGTCTTTTTTGAGCAGCTCCTCGTCGATAAGGTCGATATTGGCAATCTCCCATGTTTCCTCTTCAAGAGTTCTGTAATCCTCAATATACACGCCGTAGGGCACAACCATATTCGCAATATCGGTTGCAACATCTATATCGTCAGCATTTATTTCAATTATAACTTCTGTCCATTCCATTTATTGCTTTCACCTTTTAATATTTATTGTGTACCCTCTCGCAGAAGCAGACAAGGTCTTTAACTTCAAGCTTTGTCCCGTCGTCGAGCACCGCAACACCGTTCATTTTACCGAAAACCTGATGCTGATCCGTAACTATGAGCTTTACGTCAATCTTCGCCGCCCTGTCGATAATGGGTGTAAAGGTCATTTCAAACCTTTTATCCGAGGAGGTTATAGTCCACGGCTTTGTGTAGCTATCCTCGGGAATATTAAATGTAATATCGTCGAGCTTATGACCTACTCCGTCATAGAAAATTATGTTTTCGGATGCGGCTGTTGTGTCTCCGAAGCCATAGCCTATGTTAAAGCCGAAGTCCTTGCCGTTGATTATGCCGTTGCCCGAGCCCCAATTCCATGTGTTGTCATATGTCCAAACACCTCTGCCCCAGTCAAGAGTCGCAAAGTCGGTGTCGGAATTAAACGTATAGGTTTCCGAGCCGTAGGTGCAAGTGCCCGAAGCTCTCATACAGTTGATTTTCTGATTGTAGTAAAATGCGTGCTTGTCCTCTTTCCAGGGAGTTGCGATAACCATTGTATCGCCGTCGGGCTGAGTAAGAGTCAAGTCGCAGGTAAAGGTCTTGCCCTCGTGGAAATTCTTGAACACACAAACGATTTTACGCATATTATCACGCTTTTTGTACTCAAGATAAAGACGCTTGTCCTTATACATAACGTCGCCCTTATCGGTTGTTGACGGCATTTTAAGCTTACCCATCGGGAAAGCGTTAAGCACGGTTTCGGTATGCTCCCACGGAGTTCCCCTGAAATCAAGCAGGGATACGGACTGAAGTCCTATGTAGCCGTCATCGGAAATCGTGAACGCAACGCCGTAATCCTTTGCAAGAACAAGATAATAATCCCATTCTTTGATACGGGTGGCACGCTTTTTGATGTCGTTCCTGTCATAGATTTGATAGAGTTTTCTTGACCAGCCCGGCTCTTTTAATGTGCCGTCTTCATTAAGCAATCTTTGAACCTTTGTAACTTCATGATTTCTCATAAAATCAACCCCCTAAAAATTTATTCAAGATTAACCTTTGTGCTGTCCTGTTTTGTTTCGTGCTTGTATATTCTTCTGTCCTCGAGCGCCCAGAGCCTTGACGAAAAGCCGTTTTCCTCAACATTTTCAATCGCATGTGCTATCTGATAAACACGTGCGTCCATAAGGTCGAGCTCCGAGAGCAATTCAGCTTCGAGGAACATAGGTCTGACCGCCGCACCGTATTCCGGCTCGCCGTGATGGGAAATTAGCATGTGTTCAACAAGCATTGCCTTTTCCCTTGATATTGAAAGCTCCGTTGCCGCTTCGTCAACAAGCATAGCACCCTTTACAAGATGTCCTATCAAATTGCCCTCAACGGTATAACCCGAAGCGATACCGCTTGCACCGACGTCATATTCGGTGGTCTTTGCAATATCGTGAAGCATAGCGCCTGTCAAAAGCAAGTCCTTATTTACAAACGGATAAACCTCGCATACACCCTCGCAGAGCTTAACGATTGAAAGCGTGTGCATTAACAGTCCGCCTCTTACTGCGTGATGAAGTCTGTATGCGGCAGGCCAAGTGAGCAAAACGTCCTTTCTCTGCTCGTACATATGTAAAACAAGCTTTTTAAGCTCCTCGTCGGAAAAGGCATTTACCCTTTCAATGAGCTTTTCATACATAAACTCGCCCGAATAATCTGCCGACTGAACAAGGTCGTCCATATTTACGTTGTCCGAATCGTTTACAAGCCTTATCTTGCTTATTCTAAGCTGATCGTTGCCCTGATATTTGCTGATTTCTCCCCTCACCTTTACAACGGAATCAGCAGGGAAGCTGCCGTGAATTAACGGCGAATAATCCCAAAGCTTTGCGTTTATCTCTCCGCTTTTATCGGAAAGCTTCATATCTAGGTAAGCAGAACCTTTTGCCGTTGTCTTTTCATCACATTGCTTGACAATCGCAAAACCCTCCGACTGACCGTTGGTAAGATTATTAAAATTCATATTTCATTCTCCTAAACATACTGTATAGATTTAATTATACACTATAATTTTATATCATTCAAGAACCGTTTGACGCCGTTTATAACATCCGCTTCGGTTACGGTGTCAGAGTGAATGCCGAACACCGCTTTTCCCGTTCTTTCGCTCGCCGTAACAACGCCAGAGAACAGCGAAAACGCACATAAAATCAATATTGTTACGGTTATAAATTTCTTAAATTCCCTGTCCTTTTTCATTTGTTCTCCTTTACAAATTCGCTTATCGCCCTGCCGATTAAATGCCCCGAATATTCGGCTTCCTCCAACGTATTTGAGTCGCTTCCGACCTCCAACAAAACAGAGCACGGAACTACGTCCATATTGTACTTTCGTGCAGAAAAAAGTATCGGTCGCATAAGGCTCGGGTACATTGTTTCCGCCTTTTGTTGAAGTTTCAGAGCAAAGGTCAAATTTTTCTCCCAAGACGGAAATGATTTCACCTTGCCGTCCTCACAGCCCGTTATTATCATTATCTGCGCCGCTTTTCTGCCGTTAATTGTCGTTACAGGCTTTGTGCGTGTCGTTTCGGAATTGTGAATTGCGTCTCTGTGAACGTCAAGGACAATCTGTATTGTCGGATTTTCCTGCAAAATTTTATCGATTTTCTCACGGGAACGGTCATATGCGCCTGTGTATTGAGCATCGTGAATATCGGTGTCGTGGATATATCCTATTCCGCTTTTTTCAAGCTCTTCACATATCGCCGTGCCGACTCTTACCATATTTCGGTCGGGGTCGTTACTCCTTGTGCTGTAAGAATTTGTAAACCATCCTTCGTCAAGCATTTCATAGCTTTCGGTTGTGTGCGTGTGAAAAATCAGCACCGTGGGTTTTGAAATGTCCTCGGGAGAAAACACAAGTTCGCCCGAAAGTGAGCTTTCGATATTGATGCTGTGCGACGGAGTTGTGTTGCGGACGGTAATATTTCCGAAAGTCGAAGTCGCATTTGCAACGCCGTAGGTCTTTTCGAGTATTTTACCGTCATGTGAGGCGGCAGAAAAATCGGCTTTGTATTTTTTCGCCATTTCGAGTATGTCCTGCGGTGCCGAGTCGCTCTTTTTAGCCGTTTCCTGCGACTTTTTTGTAATTTCCGTGTTGTCGGAGATTTCCATATTGCCCGTTTCCTGTGCTTTCGGCTCTGATTTCGCCGACCTCGCAGCCTGTGAAAACGTTTGCACCGTCGCCTGCGGCAAGGCAAGTCCTGCCGAAGCAACTGCGGTTTTGACTACCGCCGTCGGACAATAGGTGTTCAATAGGAAAGCGAGCATAAATATCATCAAGGAAATAAATGCCGTAACGCCGTTTGATGAGTTTTCGGGAGCTTTTCGGTTTCTCATTTTAACCATCCTTTCGCATATATATCCGTAATGTATATGCAAAAGCGGTTTTATTTATACGACAGACAGCAAAAGCTCGGGGTCTGTTTCGGGCTGCAAGGCACAGTTTATGCAGAGTGAAATAAGCTTTGATGCTCTTTCTATCATAACGTCAATTTCACGGGGCGTTACCATCATATTCTGTGCCTCGGCACTTTCGGTGGCGGTCTTGTTTCCCGTCATATCCTTTGCGAGCGTAACCGCATCGACAACCGTCGGAACGCCGATTGCTATAACAGGCACTCCGAGTGTGTTTTTTGAAATTTCGGCTCTCTTATTTCCGACGCCCGAGCCGGGAGTTATGCCCGTATCGGTTATTTGCACAGTTCTTCCGAGCCTTTCAAGTCCTGCCGCCGCAAGTGCGTCAATGACGATAACAGCCTTTGGCTTTATGGCGTCGGCAACGCTTTTGATTATCTCCCCCGTTTCAATTCCCGTCTGTCCGAGAACGCCCGTAACAAGCGAACAAACGGGGTTTAAGAAATCAAGTCCGATTTCCTCTGCAAGCTCCGAGGTAATATGCCTTGTAGAAAATATCCCCTCGGCACAGCGAGGTCCTAAGGCGTCGGGGGTTATATCCTTATTGCCTATGCCTGCTACAAGCACCGTGCCGTCGCCCTTTGGCAAAAGCGATGAAATTTGCGTTGAAATGCTTTTCATTCTGTCGTCGAGCAATTCAGTGTCATAGGAAAATTCGTCCAATTCAACCGTTATATATTCGCCCACGGGCTTGCCCATCGCCTCCGCCGCTTCCTTGTCTAAAACCGAAATTTTTGTTATTTTCGTTTTTTCCGTTTCAAAAATTTTTCGCCTTATCCCCTTTGGCCTGTCGCCTGAAATAAAGCTGTCTTTTTCTATCGCCAAGTCGGTTCTTGCGTTCATTTTAACATCTCCTTATGTTCTTATTATTGGACATAATAAAAAAATATTGCAAAATTATAAAAAAAACTTGCTTTTTTCGTCTATAAATGGTATCATATATTCCGCTAATGTATAAGGGAGGTGTGACAATGCCTAATATTAAATCAGCTAAAAAGCGTGTAATCGTAAACGACAAGCGTGCTAAGCGCAACAAATCAATGAATTCCGCATTAAAGACTGCTATTAAGAAAGCTAATGTTGCAATCGAAAGCGGTTCTGCAGACAAGGAAGTACTTGTTACTGCTGCTGTTAAGAAGATTGACCAGGCTACTGCTAAGGGTCTCCTTCATAAAAACAATGCTGCACGTAAAAAGTCCGCCCTCGTTACTAAGTTGAACAAGGCTTAATTCAAGCAGTTTGTTGTTGCGCTGTCAACTTTTGTTGACAGCGTTTTGCTTTTTATTTTCATACGCACATTTTTTACATATTGTTCATTGACTTTTAATCCTATTTTGGTTATAATAGCATTGAACTTAAAACAAAATTGGAGGTTTTGTTATGAAAAAAGCATTACAGGTAATCGGTATTCTTGTTGCAGTTGCAGGCGCAGCTTTCGCAGCATATGTTCTTGTTAAGAAATACGTTGACAGCAAAAAGGTTGTTATCGGTAACGACGCTGAAAACTATGTTTCTTGCTCATGCTGTGACGATACTTTCGTTTCGGAGACAGTTGCGTAAACAAACTATACAAGGCTGAGTGTTCATAAGGCAGTTTTGCTTCAAAACAACATCTTTTCTAACAATAATTCGTTAACCCCCGCAGATATGCGTCAGCATTATCTGTGGGGGTTGCCTTTTCTTGTATCAAAAATATATTATTTTGAAGTGCGTTGCAGTTTCGTAGCTATAAAAATTCTTTTATGCCGAAGCCGAGAAATGAAGCAAGGCTGTCGCCTTGCGAGGCTTTTTGGCAAAAGCATAATGTATTTTTATGCGAGAAACCAATACTTCCTTGTGAACACTCAGCCAATCATAGTGGGGTTACTTTTTGCCGTTTTATATTTTCGTCAGTTTTGTTTTATCGGTTTCGCTATATTCCTTGTCAAAATCATAGCCGAAAATATTGTTTTCGGGTGCTAAATCGTGCAAAGGCACAAGTACAAAATCCCTTTGTTTGATAAACCTATGAGGAACTGTCAGCTCGTCCGTCGAAAGCTCGATATTTTCCAGCAAAAGCACATCAACGTCGATTATCCTCGGTCCGTTTTTGAATTTACGCACCCTGCCGAGAGCCGCCTCAATTCCGAGACACGCACCGAGCAAGGCATTCGGCGAAAGCTCGGTTTCGATGAGAACAGCACAGTTTAAGAACCTATCCTGCTGCTCGTAACCCCACGGCTCTGTTTCATAAACGGAGGATTTTTTTATAATTTTCGTGTTCGGCAAAAGCGACAGCGAAGAATAAACATTTTCTATATTCTCAAGTCTGTTGCCGATATTTGTTCCTATTCCGAGTACAGCCTTCATTTTCTGCTCCTTGTAATTTCAACCGAAACATAATCAAAATCCGCTTTTATCGGTGCGAAAGGCTTTTTAACCTCAACCTTGACCTTTTCGATTTTAGAAAATTCCGAAAGTATCGCATCGGCAACAACCTGCGCCGCTTTTTCGAGTAAATCGTACTTTTCAGCCAAGAAAACCCGTCTTGCTGTCTTTATTATTTTCGCATAGCTTACGGTGTCGTCAACGTTATCGCTCACACAAGGCAAATCGAGTGGAAGATAGGCTTTTATGTCGAGGATAAACTCCTGTCCGTCAACCTTTTCCTCGGGATTTACACCGTGATATGCGTAGAGCTTCAAGCCCTGAATTTTAATCTTATCCATATTATCTTACCACCGCATCTGTCATTTTTGCCGCCAGGCAAGCCTCTTTCACGTGATGAACACGAATAAAGTCCGTTCCCCCTGCTATTGCAAGCGTATCTGCGGCAAGCGTTCCGAACACTCTGTCATATCCGTCCGCACCCGTTTCGTTTTTAACAAGGCGTTTACATGAAAGAGCCGTCAAAAGCGCTCTTTCAGGGGATTTCAGCTTGTCTATATTCCTTAAAAGCTCTAAATTATCAAAATGAGATTTTCCGAAGCCGAAGCCCATATCAAAACAGATATTTTCACGGCTTATAGAGTATTCCGCCGCAATTTTCTCCGCCTTATCGAAAAATGCAAGCACATCATTTACAACGCCGCCGCATTTTGAATAGTCAGCCTCTTGAGATGCCGAAGCGTTTCCCGTGTGCATTACAATCCAGCCTGCATTGTGCTTTTTAACGACAAGTGCCATTTCCCTATCCATTTTTGAACTTACGTCATTGATGATTTTCGCTCCGTTTTCAAGGCAGTATTCCGCAACCCTCGGATAAAAAGTATCGACCGACACGGGAACATTAACAGCTGAGGTTACGGCAGGAATATATTTTTTGATAATTCCAAGCTCTTCATCCTCCGACAAAAGAACACTTCCCGGTCTTGTTGACTGTGCGCCTATATCGATTATATCGGCTCCGTCCTCTTGCATTTTGAGAGCGTGTTCAACCGCCTTTTCGGGGCTGTTCCACTGTCCGCCGTCAAAAAACGAGTCGGGTGTAACGTTTAATATGCCCATAATATATGTTCTCTTGTTAATTTCAAAAGAAAAGCCGTTACCCTTGAAATAATATGCCATTATTTACCTCCGAAAAGCAAGGACATAGCCTCTGCTCTTGTCCTCGGGTCTTTTTTCATCATTCCCCTTAATGCCGAGGTTTGAGTTTTAGCTCCTGCCGCCCTTGCGCCACGCATTGTCATACAAAAATGCTCCGCTTCGATAACAACCGCTACACCCTTTGGCTGCAAATGCTCTTCGAGAAAATCCGCAACCTGTGAGGTAAGTCTTTCTTGAATTTGCGGACGTCTTGCGTAATCGTCAACAATTCTTGCAAGCTTTGAAAGTCCGATAACCTTACCCTCCGAGGGAATGTATGCAATGTGAGCCTTTCCGACAAACGGCAACAAATGGTGTTCGCACATTGAATAAAGCGGAATATCACGTACCACTACCATTTCGTCGTTGTTACCCTCGTTAAAGATTTTTAAGTGTCTTTCGGGGTTAGCCTCAAGCCCCGCAAAAATCTCCTCATACATATTTGCAACTCTTTTCGGAGTTTCCAAAAGTCCCTCTCTGTCGGGATCCTCGCCTATTGCGATAAGAATTTCTCTGACCGCATTTTCAATTCTCTGTTTATCCATAATTCACATACCTTTCCGAATGCAATTACCAAAAATCAAGACAAAACAAACTGCATATAATACATTTCCTTGTTCTCGAAGGTTTGATATTGCGTGAATTTCATATTGCCGTTTTTATTCCGCAGCTCTATTGCGATTTCCGAAATGCCGTCCGAGTCAACAAGCTTTTTATAAATCTCTTTATATGACTGCTCGCTCACGGCAAAAATTTCAACGTAGCTTTTTCCGTTTTTGAAATTATCGGTAATTCCCTTTTCAATCGCCGGTTTAATCGTTTTTCCGTAATTTCCGAAAAGCAAGCCTTCCGCCCTCGCATAATTAAACTCGGTTGCGGTGCAGTCAGTATTCTCAGGCTTTATGTTAAAGTGATTTTCGGAAATCTGCTTTGTTGTAAGATTAAAATAAAGATGTGTTTTTATATAGGGCGAATCGGTCTGGTCGTTATCGTCCCATGTAACGTCAAGGTGGTAATTATTACCGTTAATTTTAACGATATTCCACATATGAGGTTCAATCTCGCCGTCGTCATTTTTAGCGTCGCCTATTACAAGGAAGTTTTCAACGCCGAGCTTATTGAGCAAAAGCTGCGTCGCTCTTGCATAGCCCTCGCATACAGCTTCTCCGCCGACAAGCGCATCATATGCCGTAGACTTCAAATCGTCCGTCAAAACATATTTACAATTTTCACAGATATAATCGTGGACGTATTTTTCCTTTTCGTAATCGGAGGAAAGCTTGCTCGCCTCGTTCACAACCTTGTCAACCTGCGAATTAAGCTTATCTGTAAGTGCATTGCACTCCTGCTGTGAATGGGTGTAGTTCGGCTCAAAATAGTACTTGTTTCCCTCTGTTCTTATCTTGCATTGTGCGGAATAGCAAATCAAATCGGGATTATCGTAGGAAACAGCATAGTTCAAAGCCGTAAATTCACTGTCGGTAATCTTGGGAATTTCTATTAACTCGGTATGTTTATATACCTCGGGCACTATAAGGGTGTATGCGATTTTTGCGTTATCGCTCAAATGATTATAATAATACCGCACGTTCATATCGTCATCGGTGCGATTATCGTAAATCATTTCCACCTTAGAAAAATCCGTCGGGATATAGCTTAAAATTTGCTTTCGGTTATTTACAATACAAATAACGAGTATCATAGCAAGCGCAATGCCTATAACCTTTAGTGTTTTACGCATTATTTTTCTCCTCTTTAGAATAAACGCCGCCGTCGTTTATTTCCCCCTGAGTGTTGATAAATTCCGCAATTTTATCCTTTTCGCCTGTATAATCGATTATAGAAATATCGGTTTGCGAGTTATTTGCAATGTATTCGAAAAACTTATCCATCGCTTCTATGTGCGAAGCGTTAAAGGCTGTTTTCAGGAATGAGGAAAACGCCGAAGATTTTTCCGAATATCCGCAATATTTAAGATATTTCAAAAGCATATCCGCTGATAAGCTTTGTGTGCCTGCATTGAGTGAAAGTCCGCCCATAGTCTTAGGGTCGGTAGCCGTCGGCACATCAACGACAATATCCTTGAATTTTGAGGCAAAGCTCTTAAATTGAAGCTCGCCTATCGAAATATATCTGTCCGTCTTAATTCCCGAATAGTTCTCAAAAGCCTTTACAAACGCACCTGCTCCTGATTTTTTGAAATGCTCGGACAGGGTTGCGGTAATTCCGTTGTAGCTGCCCGTAAAGTCATTTTGAATGGAATTGACGGTAATTGTTTTCTTTTTAATATCGGTTGAAATAAGAAATGAAAACGAAACGTTGTTTTCGGTGTCGTAGCATATAAGGACAATTTCAGACTGCCCCTCCATAACAACGGGAGAGGTTGTTGCCTCTGTTTGAGGCTCGGTTGTCAAATCATCTGATGAAGAAACAAGATTTCCGAAATTGAAGTCAATGGATTTCATAAACATAAGTAATGAAATGCCTCCGAGAATTACCACGAAAGCTGCAAAAGCTATAACAAAGCTCTTAAAACGCTTTGAGTTCTTTTTATCCTTGCTTGAAAAGTCAAGCTTCCTGTTTTTTTTCAAGTCCTCACCGTCCTTTACCAAAAAAGCCGATTGCAAGCTGTGCAATCGGCTTTCTGTCAATTAACCTTTAGTCTTGTTTGTGCCGCCTGTCTTGTTTTTGCTTGAAGAAGCCTTCTCGATTATAGGTGCGGTACCGTTTTTGACCGTATCCGTGGTAATTATTACCTTTGACACCTCAGTATCCGAAGGAGTTTCGTACATAATAGGCATCAAGGTTTTCTCCATGATAGCTCTCAAGCCACGAGCACCCGTACCCTTCTCAAGAGTAAGCTCGGCAATCGCTTCAAGAGCACCGTCCTGAAATTCAAGTGAAACATTATCCATTGAAAAAAGCGCTTCGTACTGCTTAACAAGAGCATTTTTCGGCTCTGTGAGTATTCTTACAAGCGCATCCTTATCAAGATTGTCAAGCGTTGTTAAAACAGGCACTCTGCCGACAAGCTCGGGTATAAGTCCGAACTTGACAAGGTCCTGCGGAATTACCTGCGAGTAAATTTTGGTCATATCCGTATCGGCTTTTGACATAACCTTGCCGCCAAAGCCGAGCGTGGATTTGCCCGTCCTCGCTTCAATTACCTTTTCTATGCCGTCAAATGCGCCGCCGCAAATAAACAAAATATTTGTGGTGTCAATTTGAATAAACTCCTGCTGCGGATGCTTTCTGCCGCCCTGAGGAGGAACGTTTGAAACAGTGCCCTCAAGGATTTTAAGAAGTGCCTGCTGAACACCCTCGCCGCTGACATCACGGGTTATAGAGGGATTTTCGGACTTCCTTGCAATCTTGTCAATTTCATCGACATAGATAATGCCCTTTTGAGCCTTTTCTATATCGTAATCCGCTGCCTGAATAAGCCTTAAAAGGATATTTTCAACATCCTCGCCGACATATCCTGCTTCTGTAAGCGTTGTTGCGTCTGCAATAGCAAACGGAACATCCAAAATTTTTGCAAGCGTCTGCGCAAGCATTGTTTTACCTACGCCGGTGGGTCCTAAAAGAACAACGTTGCTCTTTTGAATATCAACATCGCTCTTGTGAGAACAGTAAATACGCTTATAGTGGTTATAAACAGCAACGCTTAAAGTAATCTTCGCCGAGTCCTGACCGACAACATATTCATCAAGCATAGCCTTGATTTCAGCCGGCTTCGGCAACGGCTTTGATTTACTTCCCGTAGAGCTTCTTTTAGGGGAAACATTCGAGCTTTTTTCTTCTTCGATTATACCCAAGCACAATTCTATACATTCGTCACATATGCAAACTCCCGGTCCTGCGATAAGCTTCTCAACCTGATCTTGAGTTTTACCGCAAAAGGAGCAACGCATTATCTTACTATTCGTTTCTTTTGCCATTATAGGCCCCCCTCAAAAACTATCTTTTACTGATAACCTTATCAATAAGTCCGTATTCAAGAGCCTCCTCGGCAGACATAAAATTATCTCTCTCGGTGTCCTGTGCTATGACCTCAACGGGTTTGCCTGTGTTTTCAGCCAAAATCTTATTGAGCTTTGCTTTGGTTTGAAGAATGTGCTTAGCTGTGATTTCGATTTCTGTCGCCTGTCCCTGAGCGCCGCCCGAGGGCTGATGAATCATAATATCGGAATTGGGCAAAGCATATCTCTTACCCTTTGCACCGGCAGAAAGAAGGAATGCGCCCATGCTTGCTGCCATACCCATACAAATTGTTGAAACATCGCATTTAATATACTGCATCGTGTCATAGATAGCAAAGCCAGCGGTTACAGAACCGCCGGGGCTGTTTATATAGAGGCTGATATCCTTTTCGGGATCCTGAGCCTCAAGATATAAAAGCTGTGCTACGACAAGGCTTGCAGTTGCGTCATTTACCTCGTCTGACAAAACTATAATTCTGTCGTTGAGAAGTCTTGAGAAAATATCGTATGAACGTTCACCACGGCTGGTTTGTTCAACTACGTAAGGAACTAATGCCATAAAAACTTACCTCCAAAATGTAATATCTTCCCTTTTCCCTAATAGATTATTGCTTATAAACAAGCCTTTTAATCAAAAATTATTCAGCGTCCTTCTTTGCGGGAGCTTTCTTTGTTGTTTTCTTAGCTGCGGGCTTTTCCTCGTCAGCCTTTTCAGCCTTAGGTGCTGCTGCCTTCTTAGCTGCCGGCTTCTTTTCAGCTGCAAAGCTTGCGTTTTCGATTACGAAATCAACAGCCTTTCTCTGAAGAAGCTCGGGCTTGAGATTGTCAGCCGGAATAGCCTTCTTAATCTGGTCAACATCCATATTATATGCTTTTGCATACTGAGCATATTCTTCTTCAAGGTCAGCGTCCGAAACCTCAAGGCTTTCCTTTTTGATGATTTCAGCCAAAGCAAGGTCAAGCTTAACCTGCTTTTCTGCCTGCTCCTTATACTGCTCACGGAAGGTCTTTTCATCAGAGCCTGTGTATTTAAGATAAGTATTAAGGTCAAGTCCCTGCATCTGAAGACGGTAAGCGAAATCCTGAACGTCATCGTCCATCTTCTTTTCAATCATACAATCGGGGATAACAGCCGTTACAAGGTCAGCGAGCTTGTCGAGAACCTCGTTGTTAGCCTCAGCCTCAACCTCATGCTGCTTCTTATGCTCAAGCTCTTCCTTAACGTTCTTCTTGAGTTCGTCAACTGTATCATATTCGCTCACGTCCTTAACGAACTCGTCGTCAAGTGCGGGAACCTCTTTAACTTTAATCTCGTGAAGCTTGATTTTGAAGGTTGCATCCTTACCTGCAAGCTCTGCATGGTAATCCTCGGGGAACTTAACGTTTACGTCAAACTCCTCGCCTGCCTTGTGGCCGATAATCTGATCCTCAAAGCCGGGGATAAACTGATTTGAGCCGATTGTAAGCTCATAGTTTTCAGCCTTGCCGCCCTCAAAAGCTACGCCGTCAACAAAGCCCTCGAAGTCGATAACTGCAATATCGTTCTTCTTAACCTTTCTCTTTGTTTCAACGGTAACAATTCTTGAATTCTGCTCAAGCATATTGTTGATGTGAGACTTAACGTCCTCAGCAGAAACCTTAGCAGACTTCTTTGTAGCCTTTATTCCTTTATATTTGCCGAGCTTAACCTCGGGCATAACGGTAACCTTGAGCTTGATAACAACGCCGTCCTTGCCCATTTCGGGAACTTCAAGGTCGAACGGAGTGTCGATAACCTCAAGCTTAGCCTCTTCGATAGCAGCTGAAACTGCGTCGGGATATACGATTTCAAGAGCGTCCTCATAGAAAACTGCCTCGCCGTACATCTTTTCGATGAAAGCACGGGGTGCCTTACCCTTTCTGAAGCCGGGAACGTTGATTTTCTTTCTCTGCTGAAGGTATGCCTTATTAACAGCGTTCATAAAGGTTTCGCCGTCAACAGCAACTTCAAGCTCCCAAACATTCTCTTCAATTTTGTTTGATGATTTAAGACTCATTTAATCTTCCTCCTGAAAATTATACACTATCTTGAGCATTATATCACATAATGTATAAAATTGCTATACTTTTTTATTATTTTGTTAATTTAATAAGCTTCGGGCAGAATTTAAGGTAATCTGCCGACAAAAGCTCGAATTTAATTCCGTCCTTTTCCGAGGTAAACGCAAAATTCACCGCTTGACCGTGCAAATGCGCATAATAGCAATGCTTAATGCCCTCACGGAGCAAGACGTCATATATCGGCTCGCATATCTGCGAAATACTCACGGGCGGATAATGTAAGAACACAAGCGGCTCGCCGCCGAGCTCTTTTCCTGCCTTAACAGAAGCCTCAAGCCTTGCCGCCTCACGCTTCACAACCTTTTCGCTGTGCTGTTGAGTATCGTCAAAAAACCAGCCTCTTGTGCCGCAGATACTGTAATCGCCCACACGGTAGGCGTTGTTGAAAATGAATTTAATCGTCGAAAAGGAATTCTCCTCCAAAAAGCCGTTCATTTTCGACATCGTGTTCCACCAATAGTCGTGATTGCCCTTTAATATTAACTTTTGACCGGGCAAGGAATTTATAAACGCAAGGTCATCAACCGCATTTTCAAGCTTCATCGCCCACGAAACGTCGCCGAGTATGACCACGGTGTCCTCGTCGGTAATAAGCCTTTTCCAATTTGCCTCAAGCCGTTCAACGTAATTGTCCCAGCCGTGAAAAATATCCATCGGCTTATCCGTTCCGAGCGACAAATGAGTATCGCCGATTGCATATAAAGACATATAATTTTACTCCTAATAAATTAAGAAGCAAAAAGCGGAATAAATCCGCTTTTTTTCAATATATTAAAGCTGTTTTATATTCCGAGCATATCAAATACAACCTGAGCCATATCCTCTTTATCGGAAACCCTTGTAAATCTCGGTGCTTTGCCTTTAAGGGTTGCAAGCTGAGGCGGTACGGGCTCCTTTGATTTCTCAAACAGCTCTTCAACCATTGAGAATTCGTCCTCGGATTTAATATCGTCGGTTATTGCCGAAAGCACGCTTGCGGAGAACTTATAGGGGTTTGCGGTCGAAGCGATAACCGTCGGTGTATCGTCGCCCGTTCTCTTTGTATATTCCTCATAAACGTTTACGGCAACCGCTGTGTGAGTGTCGCAAAGATAATTGTACTTTTTGAAAATCTCATTGATTGTAGCCTTTGTTGCATTATCGTCGCAATAGCCTGCGTCAAAGAGATCTGAAATTTTCTTGTAAAGGTCAGAGTCAACGCTGTACTTACCGTCAACGCTCAATTCACGCATATACTCTGCGGTCTTTTCTGCGTCATAGCCCGAAAGAATAAAGAGAAGTCTCTCAAGGTTTGACGAGATAAGAATATCCATTGAGGGAGAAGCTGTGCAATAGAAATCTCTGTTCTTATTATACGTACCGCTTTTCAGGAAATCGGTAAGAACATTGTTCGAGTTGGAAGCACAGATAAGCTTTTTAATCGGAACGCCCATTTCCTTTGCGTAATAAGCTGCAAGAATGTTACCGAAGTTGCCCGTGGGAACAACAACGTTCATTTCCTCGCCGAGCTTCAACGAGCCGTTCTCGACCATATCGCAGTAAGCGGATACATAATATACAATCTGCGGAACAAGTCTGCCCCAGTTGATTGAGTTTGCGGACGAAAAAGCAAGGTTATTTTCCTTGAACTTCTTTTCTATTTCCTTATTTGTGAAGATTGCCTTAACACCGCTTTGAGCGTCATCGAAATTGCCTCTGATAGCGCACACGCTGACATTGTTGCCCTCTTGGGTTGTCATCTGAAGCTTCTGCATCGGGCTTACGCCGTCAACGGGATAGAAAACAAGGATTTCCGTGTTCGGTACATCCTTAAAGCCCTCAAGAGCAGCCTTACCTGTATCGCCCGAGGTTGCAACAAGGATTACGATTTTAGTGTCTTTAAGAGTTTTGCCTGCCGAAACCGTAAGCAAATAGGGAAGCAGCTGCAAAGCCATATCCTTAAACGCACAGGTAGGTCCTCTCCAAAGCTCAAGGATATTTTCCTTATCGTTAAGCTTATAAAGCGGAGCAACCTTATCTGAGGAAAACTTGCCTTTTTTATAAGCGCCGTTTACACACATATCAAGCTCTTCTTCGGTAAAATCCGTAAGGAAAAGCTTTAACACCTCTTTGGCTCTGCCGATATAATCAAGCGTTCCTATTCTCTTAATGTCGTCAAGGCTCAGCGTGGGAATTTCGGTGGGAACAAAAAGTCCGCCCTCCGAGGAGATGCCCTTTGCGATAGCCTCCGACGCCGAAACGCCGATTGATTTATCTCTCGTGCTTGTGTAAATCATCTGATACACTCCCTACTTAAAATTCAAAATATTTTATCATACATAAAGCCTTAATTCAATTGACTTTATAAATTATTTTTCTTCTTCCTGATATGCGTTTTTTATATAATTGAACGAGGAAACCTCGCCGTTTTCCATATACACCTCGGCAACATCAAATCTCGGTTGCAAATCAAAGCTGTTCTTGGAAAGGAAGAATTTGGAGGTTGCCAAAATTCTTTTGCGCTTTCCGTAGTCAACTGCTTCCTTACCGCTTACGACAAAGCCGACGTCCCTTGTTTTGACTTCAACGAAGGCAATGTATTTTTTATCGCTTGCGATTATGTCGATTTCGCCGAATCTGCAACGGTAGTTAGCCGTTACTATCGAATATCCGTTATCACGAAGATACCTGCCCGTATAAAGCTCGCCATATACACCTGTCATTGCCCTGTTCATTTTTGCTCTCCGAGAATTTTCTTTAGAAAAGTACGTCTGTGAATATCGCAAACGCCGTATTGAGCAATTTTTTCATAGTGCAGCTTTGTGCCGTAGCCCTTGTGCCTTGCAAATTCATATTGCGGATATTTTTCAGCCGTTTCAAGCACAAATCTGTCCCTGCTGACCTTAGCAAGCACCGAGGCAGCGGCTATCGACATTGACTTTGCATCGCCTTTTATGACCGTAACCTCTTCAATATCCGTATGAGGCTTTTGATTGCCGTCAATCAACGCAAGGTCGGGCTTTACGGGAAGTGAATCAATTGCCCTTTTCATTGCAAGAAAGGTTGCGTTTAATATGTTTATTTCGTCAATTTCCTTTTCGTCGGCGCTTGCGATACCGTAAGCCAACGCCTTTTCTTTTATTTCATCAAACAGCTTTTCACGCTTTTTTTCTGTCAGCTTTTTAGAGTCGTTAAGCCCTTCGATTACACAGTCCGACGGCAAAATTACCGCCGCCGCATAAACAGGTCCCGCCAAAGGTCCTCTGCCCGCTTCGTCAACTCCGCAAATTATATTAAAGCCTTTTTCTCTGTATTCGTTTTCAATACTGTAATCAACCATCAAATTCTCCGATTGTATCAAGAGTTATTCTTCCGAGCTTACCTGCACGGTATTCGTCAAGCAGCATAATCGAAGCTCTTAGCGTGTCAATCTCGCCGCCTCGCATCATCATACCTCTTTTCCTGCCGATAAGCTCAAGTATTTCATAAGCCTCAAGCTCTGAAAAATCATCAATTTTATATCTTTCCGAAAGTCTGTCGGGGTAATCCCTCGAAAGCACCTCCAAAAGTCTTACGGCAAGGGTTTCAGAGTCAAAAACCTCATCCTTGACAGAGCCTATAAACGCAAGCCTGTCGCCGATTTTCGGATCGTCGAACTTCGGCCACAAAACGCCGGGTGTGTCAAGTAGCTCAATGCCGTTTTCGATTACAAACCACTGATTATGACGGGTAACGCCTGCTTTATCGGCAACCTTTGCACGGTTTCTGCCTGCCATTCTGTTAATGAATGAGGATTTACCCGTATTAGGTATTCCGACAACCATAATTCTAAGCGGCTTGCCAATCATACCCTTAGCCTCGTTTGAAGCGATTTTATCTTTCAGAACCTCTCTCAAAAGAGGTGCGTATTTATTAAGTCCGTTACCGCTTTTACAGTCAACGGCAAGTGCATAAACGCCTTTTTCATTAAAATAATTGAGCCAACGTCTTGTAGCGTTTTCGTCTGCAACGTCGCACTTGTTAAGAAGCACAATAAGAGGCTTATTGCCAATAAGCTCGTTGAGCTCGGGGTTACTGCTTGAAATCGGCATTCTCGCATCTAAAATTTCCGTTACGGCATCAACCGACGGCAAGCACTCCTTAATAAGCCGTCTTGTTTTTGCCATATGACCCGGAAACCACTGAACATTCTGTTTTATTGAATCGCTCATATCCTCAATCCCTCGTCAAAAGTGAGCTGTCGCCTATTCTGTAAACCGCCTGACCGACAATATATCTTTCGTCAATCATTCCGACCGCCTTGTATCTTGAATCGCCCGATTCGTTACGGTTATCGCCCATAACAAATACGCAGCCCTCGGGTACGGTTACGGGATAAGTAAACGCATCTCCGAGCAATTTTGTTTTTTCTCTGATATACGGCTCGTCCAAAACAACTCCGTCAACCGATACCTCGTGAGTGTCGCCGTTAATATTTACGGTTTGACCGCCTGTTGCGATTACTCTTTTTACAAGCACCTCGTCATATGCGTTGGGCTGTGAAATAATTACAATGTCGCCGTACTTAACGTCACTGTCATGTGCTGTGATAATAAGCTGATCGCCGTTATGCAGGGTGTTTCTCATAGAGTCGCCGTTTACTGTGGATATTTTGAAGAAAAACGTAAATATTACCGCCACCGCAATAATCGATGTAAGTAATACCGACGCAAAATCATAAATTGCTGCTGCCTGTTTCTGTTTCATTACGCACCTATTTTCCAATGACCGATGGGGAAAAGTCTGAATTCTGCCGTTCCCAATAAATATCTTGTATCAATAAAGCCAACCGTTGTTGAACGGCTGTCAAGAGAGTTGTTTCTGTTGTCTCCCATAACAAATACGCAGCCGTCCGGTACAGTCACGGGGAAAGCGACGTCAAACATTCTCTCGGTAGGCTCTGCTATATAAGGCTCATTGATAAGCTCGCCGTTGATTTTAACCGTTCCCTGTGCAAAGTTGATGTCAACCGTGTCCCCTGCAACTGCTACAACTCTTTTGATAAGCGGCTCATTGAGAGAATTTGGCTGAGTTATAACGACAATGTCGCCTCGTTCGTAGGTTGTGTTAATCGCCTTTACGGTAAGCCAATCTCCGCTGTTAAGGGTTGGCTTCATTGATTCGCCGTTTACGCCTACGACTCTGAAAAGAAGTGTAAACACGATAGCGATACCCACCAGCGCAAACACAAGTGAATCAATCCAGTTATATGCAAATTTCCACGATTTTGAAGTCTCCGAATAAGAGCTTTCAAGCTCGTCAAAGTATATCCTTATATCTTCTGTTTTTCTCAATTTACACACCTACCCTATTATATAGAGTAATTATAATACAAAAGCCTTGAAAATGCAAAGGTTTTCGTAAAAAAATAAGGAACGGAAAAACCGTTCCTTAATGCTTTGCTTAAATTATCTGACAAGCTCTTTAACCTTAGCTGCCTTGCCGACTCTGTCACGAAGATAATAAAGCTTGCTTCTGCGAACTCTACCGCTTCTGACGAGCTCAACCTTAGCAACGTTGGGTGAGTTTACGGGGAATACCTTTTCAACACCTACGCCGTAAGAAACACGACGAACTGTAAAGGTCTCCGAAACACCGCTGCCCTTGCGAGCAATAATTGTGCCTTCAAAAATCTGAATTCTTTCTCTCTCGCCCTCACGGATTTTAACGTGAACCTTAACAACATCACCGATGTTGATGTTCGGGCGCTCTTCTTTAAGCATGCCCTCTGTCATAATTTTCAATGCGTCCATAATGAACCTCCAAAATTGTTTTCAAGCGTTCATTCCGTAAAATACATACGCAGAGGACCGCCCGCTTTAATGTTGCCATTAACTGCCGTTTGCATATAAAAATATATACAAGCGCCGAAATGCTAAAATATAATATCACAAGGTGATGAAAAAAGCAAGTGTTTTTTCAAAATTCAGCAAAATTCCGACATATCTTCAAGATACATCTTTTCTTTTACTATATCAACCGCTTCGATAAGCTCTTTCACATCAAAAGTTACGGCATCAAGTAAAAGCGTGGGATTTATATTATTTCTCATTCCCGACGAAAGCACAACGGTAAATTTGACACCGCTTTCGCACTCGCAAAGCTCATACGAAGAAATATCGCCCTTTATATCAATTTGCTTTAAGACTTTCTTTCTGCCCTTTTTGCCCTGCTTTTCGACGATAATCTCACTTGCCGAAATTTTATTATTTACGCTTTCAATAACCTTTTGCTTTTCATTTGTTTCAAGTGTAATTATAAATCTTGCCCATCTGATTTCATCCGCCTTATGAACAGGCTCGGAAGCCGATGTAACAACAATTCCCGTAGGCATTACGCCGTTGAGCCTTTTGACGATTTCTTCATCGGTCATTTCGTCCGTTATACGCACGTCAACCGACTCGCAAAAGCTCTCCGTACCGAGTGAAAGCGGCAAAGAAAATGTCATAAACGGTCTCGGATTAAAGCCCTCCGTGTACCAAATCGAAATTCCCGCACGCTTTATCGCTCTTGAAAAACAGCGCATAAGGTCAAGGTGAGAAATATACTTTGCTATATCCTTTTTCTCAAAGAAAATTCTAACGTTTCGCATCGCATTTTCCTCCGTTGAGCCTTGCCGCACCGCAAGCCGCACATTTTTGACGGCAATTAGGCGTTGTAACGCTCTCGTGTGCCTTTTTATTTTCTTCGATAAGGAAGTCTTTCCTTATGCCGTAATCAAACATATCCCACGGGAGAATTTCATCAAACTCACGCTTACGGTTTGCATAGAATTCCATAGAAACTCCGCATTCCTTGAACGCTTCTTCCCAAAGGTCAAATCTGAAAAATTCATCCCAGCTGTCAAATTTACAGCCTTTACGCCAAGCCGTTTCGATAACGCCACAGAGCTTTCTGTCGCCCCTTGCAAAAACGCCCTCTAACACGCTTGTCTGCGATTCGTGATAGGAGACCTGTATCTTATGAGTTTTAACGCTTTCGAGCAAATGCTTCTGCTTTTCCTCAAGCATAGGCTTTGTGTCCTGCGGCTCCCATTGGAACGGGGTAAACGGCTTCGGAACAAAAGAAGCAACGCTTATATTGACCGTAACGGACTTGCCCTTCGGTCTGTCGGGATTTTTATAGTATGTATTTACAACCGTCTGAGCAAGGTCTGCTATGCCCTCAATATCCTCAAGCGTTTCGGTGGGCAAACCCATCATAAAGTAAAGCTTAACGGTAGTCCAACCGCCTGCAAACGCTTTTTCGGCAGTTCTTACAACCTCGCCCTCGGTTACATTCTTATTGATAGCGTCACGAAGTCTCTGCGTACCTGCCTCGGGGGCAAAGGTAAGACCGCTGCGGCGCACCTTTTTAAGCTCCTCCATAAGCTCGTCGGAGAAGTTATCAACACGAAGCGACGGCAAGGATACATTTATATTTTCTTTCAGCGCCCAATCGAACATTTTCGGAATGAGCTTGTCAATTTCCGTGTAGTCGCTTGTACTCAAGGAGCAAAGGGAAATTTCATCATAACCCGTATTATCACAAAGCGTTTTCGCCTGCTTGTTTATAACGTCGCTTGTTTTTTCTCTGATAGGACGGTAAATAAAACCTGCCTGACAAAAGCGGCAGCCTCGAATACAGCCTCTGAAAATTTCCGATACGGCTCTGTCGTGAACAACCTCAATAAACGGCACGACAAAATTTTCGGGATAAAACACGGTGTTCAAATCGGAGATAATTCTCTTTTTAACGATTTTCGGTGCATTTTCCCTGTTTACAACCTCTTTGATTGTCCCGTCGTCGTTATAATTTACATCATAAAACGCAGGAACATAAACGCCCTCAAGCTGAGCCGCTTCACGCAGAAATTCAAGCTTTGTAGAGCCTAATTTTTTGTGCTTTTCCAAAAGGTCGATAAGCTCGTTTACAATTTCCTCGCCCTCGCCGGGTGTGAAAATATCAATGAAATCAGCTATCGGCTCGGGGTTGCAAACGCACGGACCGCCTGCGCAAATAATCGGCGTCAAATCGGTTCTGTCCTTACTGCGAACGGGCAAGCCTGCCAAATCAAGCATATTGAGCACATTGGTATAGCTCATCTCATACTGCATGGTAAAGCCTATCATATCGAAGTCTTTGATACTGTCGCCGCTTTCAAGTCCGTAAAGCGGAATATCATTTTCACGCATAAGCTTTTCCATATCTTCCCACGGTGCAAAAACCCTCTCGCACCATGCTTCTTCACGGGCATTTATGAGAGAATAAAGGATTTTCATACCGAGGTGCGACATACCGATTTCATAGTTGTCGGGAAAACAGAAAGCATATCTGAATTCCACCTTGTCCTTATCCTTAACAACGCTGTTAAACTCGCCGCCTGTATATCGTGCGGGTTTTTGAACATTTTTCAAAAGTTTTTCCAATTGTTTAGAAAGCATATTTTACCTCTGTCAGTTTAATAGGTAAATCATACAACAAATAAGTGAAAAAAGCAAATGATATGTTGTAATGATGATTGAATGTTTGATTAAATTCACGGACAACCGCATTTTCAGCCTCCCTTGTGTAAAGGGAGGTGCCGAACGAACGTGAGGCGGAGGGATTGTAAGGTTGATTTTATACGAATTTTTAAAATCCCTCAGTCATTTTTTTGTTCCAAAAAAACGACAGCTCCCTTTACAAGGGAGCCTTTGTCGGACAACCGCAAGGGCTGTTCCTACGGTTCAATATATTTTTCAATCCGTGCGAAGCACCCACTTCTTTTCACTCTTCACTTTTCACTCTTCTCTGCCCGTCAGGGCTTACCACTGATATTTTTTCAAATCAACATAGCCGTCGTCGCTCACCTCGACGCCCTCTTGGCGAAGCAGGTCAATTTGCATATTCATTCCGCCGAACACAAACGCTTCCGATACTCTGCCGTTTCTGTTTACAACCCTGTGGCATTTTATCGTTGCCGGGTCGGGGTTTTGGTGCAAGGCATAGCCGACCACCCTCGCCCATCTCGGATTTCCTGCAAGCAAGGCTATTTGACCGTAGGTTGCGACCTTGCCCTTTGGTATTTGCTTTACACATTCGTATATCTTTTCAAACGTAGTCATATCACTTGTACAGCCTTGCGACCGAGCCTCCCACTCTCTCTATTTTCACATCAACCTGTGCGTTGTATTCACAGGCTTTCATCACTTCGCTCCAATCGTCAACATTCGTTTTATAATACCTCGGGCAAGTCCTTTTCAACCGCCTGCCGAAGCCGAAAACATCCGCCGACTCATTCATTATACACTCGTTTATACTGTTTTCAACATAATTTTTAATCGTTTGTTCCGCACAACTTCCAATCTCGCTTATTTCCGAAAGTTCCATAACCTGAAAAACATTCTTATTGACCTCGCTTAAATCAAGCGAGCATTTAATTTTTATATCAAAGCAGGGCTTGCCGTCCTTGATTTTCGTTTTGATTTTAGTTTTGCTTTTTATGACCTTTGCCGTGATCGTTACGCCGTTTTCATCATCAAAGGTTATTTCGCCGTGACCTATTCTGTCATTTGCCCAGAGTATGCCCGTTGCGATTTCGCCCTCTGTTTCGTCTATCAACCGTTCGTCCTTGAAAATCGCCGTAGACGTGATTTCTATTGTATCGGTTTTGTCGCCCTTTGTGCATTTTAACACAGGCAAAGCCGCCGAAGCCGTTCCGTCTGAGAACGTATTGAGAAGCTCAAAGATCCTTGTGCTTACTACATTGGCATTGAAATCCGTCGAGCGTATAATCTGCTCTGCACGTCTTGCAGGCACAATGTTTTCACCGAGCCTTGCAAAGATAATATCCTCTGCACTTCCGTCGGCAACAGCAACGTAAACTGTCGTTCTGTTCTGCGTTGTGCGCACAAAATCGTCAAGATAATCCTCTATACCCTCCTGTGCGAACTCTCTGCCGAAAACCACAATTCTGTTTTGCGAAATAAGCGGATCGCTTCCCGTTATATCGGATAATTTTCCGATAGCCTCGGAAACGGATTTACCCTTTACGCAATAGTATTTTACAACCTCGTCGGGCGCACCCGAGGCAGCGGAATTGCTTGAAACGTCAGTGTTTAATGCTTGGACGGAGACGGAAAGCTGTCCGTCAGCCTTGTCTATGCCTATGCCCTGAACTATAAGTCTGTTTTTCAATTCAAGCTTTGAATTGTGCGAGCTGCAACCGCCGAAAGCTAAAAGAGAAATCAAAAGCAATAAAATTTTCAATAAGATTTTGAGGCTTTTCAACACGTCGTCCTCCGTTTGATTTTTTTTGCTAGCATAAGCGTACAAGGGATTAAGACCGCAAACAGAATAAACAGCACCGATTTTTCGCTTACGTTTGAGGTGTAATGAAAATTTTCAATGTTTTGAGACATTAGCATTACCGACGTGAAAATCAATGCACCCGAAAGATAGGAAATTAAGCCCTTGCATTTAAGCTGAAAGCTGCGCTGTAAAATATCGTTTACGATATAGATAACAAACGCAATTTTTATAAACGCCGAAATTATCCATACTCCCGTCAAAAGCACGTCAAGACGTTCAATTAAGCCGAATTCCGAGAGCATTGCCATTGAATGAACGGGGAACATATTGAGAAGTGCGCTGTCGCCCGAGGTGGTAAAAAGTATGAAAAATAAAACCGACACAAATATTGCAAAAAATGACGTCCATATGATAACGCTTTTCTTGACGTTTCCCGTGACCCTCGGCAGCATTACGGAAATTGCGACAGGCTCTGTTGTTCTTATAACCACAGTCCACGCAACCGTCAAAATAGGCCTTGCTCCGTCATAAAATATGGGTGAAAGATTGTTTATATCCACCCTTGAAAGCATTGTCAAAAGTACAAGAACAAATGAAGTGATGAGTATCACAAGAGAAATGCTCCCTGCCCTGCCGAGCGCCTCGATACCCTTTGTCGCCGAAAAGCAAACCGCAAAAAGCGTTAAAAGTATAAAAAAGCTTGTGTCCGTTTCGGGAAAGACCGCAGAAGCTACAAACAAATTAAGTCTTAAAAGAGTTGCGTAAGCGTCAATCAGGAAAAAAGCGACATAAAACACGCACAGCACCTTTGAAAAGGTCGGAGAAATATCCTGTGCAAGTTCTAAAACGCCCTTGCCGCCGCTGTTTTTGAATAGGTAATACATCGGCAAAAGAAGTAAGAGCATCACGGCACTTCCAAGCAAAATGGCGACTATATAATCAAGATTATTGACCTTCATTTCGAAAACAGGCATAAAGGTAAGCGTTGTCAAAAGTCGTGAGAGCAAAAGCAATGAGAAAAACTGCGCTGTGCTGATTTTTTGTACCTTTTCCATTTATTTCTCCATATTCTGTATTCTTAAATCTCTGTCGCCCAATTTTCTCCAATCAAGCCGCATAAAGGTATCCCGCATTGCCGCAGGAGCAAACGGAGCTAAGGGAGAAAGCTCCGACACCTCATAAGGTCCGTCCTTGCACAAGTCAACGAGAAGCACACCGAAGCAAATTACAATTCCGTAAAAGCCGAAAAAGCCGCCGATAACCATTAAAAGAAAGCGCAAAACGGCAACGCTTTGGTAGAGATGCGGAACGACAAAAGAGGTTATTGCGGAAATTGCGACAACTATCAGCATAGGCGCTGCGACAAGTCCGGCACTGACGGCGGCATCTCCGATTACAAGACCGCCTACGATACTCACGGCGTGACCTACGGACTTTGGCATACGCAAGCCTGCCTCTCTGACAATTTCATAAACAAAGTGAATAAATATCGTTTCAAGCATTACGGGGAAAGGCGTTATGCTCTCCTGTATTGCCATATCGTACAGCATTGAAATCGGCAAAACCTCTTGATGAAAGGTGCAAAGTGCAACATAAATTCCCGGTAAAAATACGGCGGTAAAGAAAGAAACGTATTTTAATAATCTTATAAACGCAACATAAAACGGACGCATATTATAGTCGTCCATTGTCTGAAAATTCTCTATAAATATATACGGTGCAATCAATGCAAACGGCGTTCCGTCGGTTAAAATAATAACCCTGCCCTCGTTCATTTCTCCGCACGCAATATCGGGTCTTTCGGTTGTGCCGAGCGACGAAAAGAAAGAGAACTCGCCGTTTTCCAAAAACGGTCGTAAATAGCCCGAGCCTAACACCGTGTCAAGCCTTGCGTTTTTGAGCCTCGATTTGATTTCTTTAACTGTTTTCGGCTTTGCCCTGTCAGACATATAACAGACGCAAACCCTTGTTTTGCTTGTTTCTCCGACTTCGACGACCTCGCATTTCAAAACGGGAGAGCGTATCCGCCTTCGCAAAAGTGCAACGTTATCTTTAAAACTCTCGGTAAAGCCCTCATGTGCGCCCTTTTCCTGAACCTCGGATTGTGCGTCTTCGATGCTTCTCTTAGGAAAGCCCTGAACGCCGTAGCTCCAGCACAAATCCGCACCGTCAACAAAGAAAACGACCAAGCCCGACAGGACGTCGGTAATTGCCTTTTCAAGAGTCTGCGTTTCACTTTGGTCAATTCCCGCAACAACATTTGCGCTGATATAATTAAGCATTTCCCTCGGCTCTGTCGGCAATTTTTCAGCGGTCAGTATGGGGCGCATTATCTGTTCTACCACAAGCATATTGTTGCACATACCGTCTGCCATTACAAAACAGACCTTATATTTTCCGACGTCCGAATATTTGTAAATTATGTCAAAGCTGTCGCCGAATTTTTCCTTTAGATATGAAATGTTGTATTGGAGTGAGGCTGAAATCGGCGTTTCACTGTTGCTACTTTCAACCTTTTCGGTTATTTTATCGAGATTGAATTTTAATTTCTTAAACATATACTTCACCGAAAATATTGTTGCCTTTATCGGCAGGAATATTCTGCACACAAACGCAAAATATATAATCGGTGATATAAATGCTTATAAATTTTGCAAGAACGGTAATTTTGTATATTGTGATTATCGTATCAATGAGAATACTCGGAAAAAGGCAGATTGGAGAGCTGCAACCGGCAGAGCTTGTTATTACAATACTTTTGTCGGAAATTCTCGCAATTCCCATGCAGGATACAAGTCTGCCGCTTATGAACACGATTATCCCCGTGCTTTTGCTTGTCGGGTTTGAAATTATTATTTCAATTCTCAATCTTAAAAGCGTTAAATTCCGTTCGGCTATGCAGGGAAATCCGCTTATAGTAATCCGTGAGGGCGTTATCGACCAAAAGCAACTGAAAGAACTGCGTTTTACAACAGATGATCTCTTGGAAGAACTTCGCAAAAAAGATATTTTTGACGTGTCGCAGGTTTGGTATGCCATTGTCGAAACAGACGGCACTTTAAGCGTAATGCTAAAGGCTGACGAGGAGAATATTAAAGTAAAAGACGTGAATTTGCAAAAGCCAGAAAACGTGTACAAGAGCGTTGTTATCTCCGACGGCTCGCTGATTGAAAAGAACTTTCAGGAATGTAACACGACAAAGGCAAAGGTTGAACGGTTATTGAGAAAAAAGAACTTAACCGTCAAAGATGTACTGCTTATGACAATGGATAAAGACGAAAAATACGAGATAACCGAAAGGGATAAGAATTTATGAAAAGAGTTGTAATTGCAATTGTTTTAATAGCCTTTGTTACGACAATATCGGTTTACAGCTATTTTGACCTTAAAAAGACGGGAAATGAAATAATATCGTCGCTCGAAAAGACTATTGAAACCGTAGAAACAAGCGGTGAAAGCTCGGCTATGGAAAATTTGACCGCTTCGGTTAAAAAATGGGAGAAGGCTCGGGTTCGTTTCGGAATTTACTGCAACCACGACGAAATTGACGACATTGATATAAATTTCAGAACGCTGAAAAGCAAGGCTGAGCGAAACACGGATTGCGACACTGTTGAAATTTGCTCGGAAAACATTATACTGCTTGAAAAAATGATAGATGCGGAAAAGCCTAAAATCGAAAATGTGTTTTAATAAAAAAGCGTACCACAGAAAAATCTGCGATACGCTTTAATTCTATATTTTAACAGTCAACAACGGTATTTTGCCCCTCGGCGATGGTTATCATTTCGGGATTGTATCCGTTTTCGAGGATATAACGGTTACAGTCCTCTGCACTTTCGCCCGTTATATACACCGTGTTATCTTTTTCGGAAACCGTTACCTTAAAATACGGTGCATTTTCCATGTTGCCGACAAGTTTTTCATAAGCCTTATCGATTTCGGATGAAGAAAATTCAACCTCGTTTATTATAACATCGGGATTTCCCGATACACTTTTTATTTCCTCTTTTATGCAGTCCGAAGCATCCGTTACATTTATCACAAGCAGATTATCCCCATTGATATATGCGCCTGCATACACTTCAGAAAGATTTTCTTTCCAACTGCTTACGGCGTCAAGGACTTTCCTATACTCGTCAACGCTTCTGCTTTGACGGGAAACATCAGGCTCCCTTGTGTCAGGCAAAGCACTGACAAACTGCACGCATAAAGCGGTAAGGATAAAAGCAAGGCAAAGAGTCAAAGCAAATACTTTCTTTTTCATAATCAAACCTCTCCTGTTTCAATACACAGCCAATACCAAATTGAGTAAACCTGTTCGTAATTTAATGTGCCTTTATCATAGTTTTGTGTAAGTGTGCTTACTTTTTCCTTTTCAGACCAAAGCAAAATCGGTTCATTTTCTTTATAATTTAAGGTCAAAAAAGAGAATTTTCCGTTCGGGTCGGCAAAGCCTTCGGAAATCGTATTTCCGCCGTTTTGTCCGTCCTTTAAGATGACCTTAAAAGCGATATTTCCGTTATATGTGCCGCAATAGATTATATCAAAATCCTTGCTTTCCATATCACTTTGAGAATATGAAAGGTAATCGGACTTAATCTGCTTTTTCACTTTTAATTTAATACTTTTAGGGCGCTTTTGAATTACAGCGGGTGCTGCAAGATCATAAGCGGAATTGGTTGCGTGAAAATCTTTGGTGTAATCGGTGGTTTCGACCGCCTTATCGCTCGGCTGCGTGGAAACGGGTTCGTTTGTGTAAAAATGCACAGCTAAAGCAACCGCAACCAAAACAGCAATCGTTGCAACGGCAGAAAGTGCTTTTTTGAAATCAAAAACGCTTGCCCTTTGGTAATTATACGCTTCTTCGATATATTCGTCGGAAATATCCGTCATAGCCTCGGAAAGTTCTTGTATATTCATTAAAGCACACCCTCCTTTTCCAAGTATTTTTTCAGCTTTTTTCTTGTCCTCACCAGCCTTACCGAAACATTTTTCTCGCTCAAATTAACCGAAGCCGCTATTTCCGAGTAAGCCTGACAAAACCAATATCTTTTTAAGAATATTACTCTGTCCTCTTTTGATAAGGTCGCAAGAAACTTGTTGATATACTCCGTCAGCTCGCTTTTTTCCGCTTGAATTTCAACGCTGTCATTCTCGAAAATCACGTTTTCAAGCTCTTCGAGCGACGTGTCATAGTAAGAGTTCCTTTTTTGCGCCGTATTGCTTTTGTACCTCGCCAAAGAAATGTTGCGAACAATTTTCATTAAATACGCTTTCAGCGGATTAGGTCTATTAGGCGGCACGGTGTTCCACACGGCAAGGTATGAATCGTTCACGCACTCCTGAGCATCACAATCGTTTTTCAAAATACGGTATGAAAAATTCACACACATTTTTCCGTATTTGTCGGCAAGCTCCTTTACAGCTTCCTGCGAACGGTTGAAAAACAGAGCTATTATTTCATTGTCGCTTATCATACCCTCGCCTCCTTGTCCTCACTAATATACTATACTTTCGTATCAAATTGCTACACTTTTTGATAAAAAAAATACACACCCATTAAAAATAATGAGTGTGTATTGAAATTATTTGATTATAAACAGCGATTATTTCTTGCCGTTGATTATGTCGATAAACTCGGAATACTTAGTGCTTGAATCGCCGCTTGCTTCGTCAGAACTTGTTGAACTGATGTCATCCATCGGGTAGAGCAACGGAGACTCTTCCTTAAAGAATGAGCCGACACTTGAAGGCTTGCCTGCATTGTCGCCGAAGCCTGTTGCGATAACGGTAATAACCATCTCGTCGTCTTCCGAATCCTCGGGCTTCAAATCAGCACCCCAGATAATATTTGCGTTTTCAGCAGCGGCAGAACGTACAATTCCTGCTGCATTTTCGATTTCCTCAAGACCGACATCAGCCGGAGCCTTAAAGCAAAGAATAACACCCGTAGCGCCGTCGATTGTTGACTCAAGAAGCGGACTTGTGATAGCTGCCTTAACAGCCTGCTCTGCTCTGTCCTTACCTCTTGCTCTGCCGATACCCATATGAGCATGACCTGCATTTTTCATAACAGCGGTAACGTCCGCAAAGTCAAGGTTTACAAGAGCCGCATTTACGATAAGGTCGGAAATGCTTCTTACACCGTCAACAAGCACGTCGTTTGCAACCTTAAAGCCATTGGCAAGAGTAATCTTTTCAGCGGATACATTTTTAAGTCTTTCGTTGGGGATTATGATAAGGCTGTCCACATTGCCTGCAAGCTCAGCGATACCTGCTTCAGCCTGCTGCATACGGTGCTTGCCCTCAAATGCGAACGGCTTTGTAACGATACCTACCGTAAGAATGTCCTTTGAACGGGCAATCTCAGCGATAACGGGAGCCGCACCTGTACCTGTGCCGCCGCCCATACCTGCGGTGATGAATACCATCTGTGTACCGTTAAGAACTTCCTCGATAGCTTCACGGCCTTCCTCAGCTGCCATTCTGCCAACCTCGGGGTTTGCGCCTGCGCCTCTGCCCCCTGTGATTTTCTCGCCTATCTGAATTTTAGTGGGAGCCTTTGAGAAGCAAAGAGCCTGTTTATCGGTATTTACGGCAATAAGTTCAACGCCGTCAATCTGCATTTCGACCATACTGTTGATAGCGTTTCCGCCGCCTCCGCCTACGCCTATAACTTTAATATTAGTAATGTCTTTGAAAGAATTGTCCATTTCAAATTGCATTTTGTAATCCTCCTATATAAATTAGACTTTATTTCACACCTAAGTATAGATTTTAATACCTATTTAGGTTATTGTAACACATTAAGAATATAATATCAACAATTTTTTTAATAAGATTTATGCGGCTGCTCCCTGTGCTTCGGGTTGAGCTGCCACTGTCGGCGCAGTTGTCGTCTGCTCCGTCTTTTCGTTGACAAAAGCCTTGTTTTCAACCGTAAAATCAATGCTTCCCTCGAAACCCGGCTCGTCGGAATTGAGCTTGTCCAGAGTTGCCTTAATAAAATCGATTTTCTGCTCAAGGGTTGACACCATACCTACTTCAAGGGTTATTCGCATATCGTAAGTGAGAACAACCGAAGAATTTTGCGTGATGTTTATGTCCGTGATTTTTTCAATCTGCTTGCTGTCTATTATGGATTTTATATCTTTGAGCGTTTGAGTGTCCTGCTCGTTTTCAAATACTATGACGTCGCCCGGCGTCGCCGTTACTATTGCGCTTGCGGTAACGGTTGCAACATCCTCGTTTATCGAAACAACGCCATCTTCAAGCACCTTTCCGTTTTTATTAAGAAGTATGTAGCCCTCTCCGCAGTCAATGGCAAGTTCTGCCTTTGCGGCGGTAATTGCCAATGTAACGTTACCCGTCGGGCTTCTCTTTATATGAACGCTTTCAATATACGGCAGACTTGTTTCAAGCTTATTTGAAATATCCTTCTTTGATGATTTGAACATATTTTCGCCGACGTTAAGTCCCGAGGCTGCAACTATCGTTTCGGCATTATATATATCGTCGCCCGTAACGTTGATAGACTGAATTTTGAAAAACACCGTAAGCGAAAGAGCTATTGCGGCCGCAATAATCAATATAATTACAACGGTGTAGCCGATTATCTTGTTTCTTCTTCTTTTTTTACGCCTTTCAAGATTTCTCTTGCTACGCAATTCATCCCTCGACATAGGCTCGGCTGGTTTTTGTGCCGTTCTCCGAGCCTGCGTCGGCGTTTTTTGAGCTGTTTGTGTTCTACTTCTTTTCTGTTCCATTCTCTTTGATCCTTTTAACGTCCGCACCGAGTGCCGACAACAATTTTTCGGGATTTTCGTAACCCCTGTCTATATGCTCGACACCGCTTATAACGGTCTCGCCCTTTGCCGCAAGTCCTGCAATTACAAGTGCAAAGCCGCCACGAAGATCGGGCGATACCACCGAAGCTCCCGTAAGATACGGTACACCCTCTATGACCGCCGTTCTGCCCTCGACATTGATTTTCGCACCGAGCCTTATCAATTCGCTCACATGCTTATATCTGCACTCAAATATATTTTCCACCACAACCGAAGTGCCGTCAGCCACGCTCAGCATTGCCGTCAGCGGAGCCTGAACGTCTGTCGGAAAGCCCGGATAAGGCATTGTCCTGACTGTTTTTACTCTTGAGAGCCTCGGCGGAGAAGAAATGCAAATCCATCTGTTGCTGACTGAAATATCACAGCCAGACTGTTTAAGTACAGGTATCAACGCTCCCAAATGAGCAGGAATTATCTCTTTTATGCAAACTCTGCCGTGGGTTATCGCCCCTGCGAGCAGGTATGTTGAAGCGGCAATTCTATCGGGAATTACCGTGTGCGTGGTCGCCGTGAGTTTTTCAACGCCGTCAATGACAATCGTACTGTCGCCTGCGCCGTGAATTTTAGCACCGCAACCGTTTAAGAAATCTGCAAGGTCGCTTATTTCAGGCTCTCTTGCGGCATTTGTTATAACGGTTGTACCCTTTGCAACGCATGAGGCTATCATTATGTTTTCCGTAGCGCCGACAGACGGAAACGGCAAAATCACTCTTGCTCCGTGAAGTCCGTTTTTACACTCAAAATGCAGTCTGCCGTGTTCTTCAAAGACCTCTGCGCCGAGCTGTTCCATTGCGCTTATGTGCATATCGATAGGTCGAAGTCCGATTTCACAACCACCGGGCGTTGACAACACCGCCTTGCCTGTTCTGCCCAAAATCGCACCCAAGAAAATAACGGATGAACGCATTTCACGCATAAGGCTGTCGGAAATTTCAAAGCCGTTTACACCGCTTGAATCAACACAAACGGTATGCTCCTCACGCTTAACCTTACAGCCTAATTCGACAAGGATTTTCAAAGCGGCGTCAACATCGGAGAGAATAGGGCAATTATGTATGATATTTTCGCCCTGCGACAAAACACAGGCGGCGAGTATCGGCAACACGCTGTTTTTTGAGCCGTGGACCTCGATTTCTCCCGTAAGTCTTTTTGAGCCGTTTATGACAAGTTTATCCATAAAGCACACCTCACAGTTAAAAGCATCGCTGTTTCATACTATGCTGTGTGCGGTTTTATGTTAATTCAGGAGTGATTCTATAACGCCACAAATTCTCTGCGCCGAGTCGCCGATGCTGAGCTTCCTTGCGTTTTCGCCGTAACGAACAAGCAAGTCGCTGTCGGAGGTCATTTCCCTGACTGTTTGAGTCAATAATTCGGGCGTTAAGTCCTTTTCCTCGATTACCCTTGCCGCATCGGAATTCACAAGAGTCATTGCATTGTGATACTGATGATTTTCGGCAACATTCGGAGACGGGATAAGCACAGACGCTCTTCCGACAGCCTCAATTTCAGAAAGCGAGGACGCTCCTGCCCTGCTGATTACAAGGTCGGATGCCGCAAGACACATATCCATATCATCGATATACTCTCTTATAATTACATTCGTTCCCTCGCCTGTTTCAACTCCGCTTTCACGAAGCTTATCGGGAACCCATTTGCCGTATTTTCCCGTTGAGTGCATAAAGAAAAGGTTTTTGTCATTATGCAAAGCCTTTATGACCTCAACCATATTTTCGTTTATTGCTTTAGCACCGAGACTGCCGCCCATTGAAAGCACAAATACCGTGTCGTCCGATACGCCGAATTTTGAACGTGCAAAAGCTCTGTCCGCATCAAAAATCGACTGTCTTACGGGAAGTCCCGTGATTATCGGCTCATTTTTAGGAGAAAGGTATTTTTCAGCACCCTCGACCGTGAGCATAACTCTGTCCACTTGTTTTGCAAGAGTTTTGTTTGTAACTCCCGGAAAAGCGTTCTGCTCGTGAATTGCCGTTTTTATTCCCATTTTTACAGCTGTGCTGACAACGGGACCGCTGACGTATCCGCCGAAGCCCACAACGGCATCGGGATTAAACTCTTTTAAAATCTTTTTAGTCTGCGAGCTTGATTTAACAATAAGCCCGAGTGTTTTTATGTTTTTAATGATATTTTTTACAGTAAGCTTTCGCTGAAAGCCTGAAATCGTTATAGTCTTAAAATCAAAGCCTGCTTGAGGCACAAGGCGTGACTCCATATGGTCGCTCGTACCGATAAAAAGTATTTCGGCGTCGGGGTGTCTGCGCCTTAATTCACCTGCCGCCGCAAGAGCCGGATTTATATGTCCGCCCGTGCCGCCTGCCGCAAATATAACCTTCATTGTATTCTCCTTTGAGTTTATTTTTTAGGCATTTTTGAATATCTTGAAACCGACAGCACCATTCCCATTTCGGCAAGCAGCATCATAAGCGACGTACCGCCGTAGCTGAAGAACGGCAAGCTGATACCCGTATTCGGAAGCGTGTCGGTTACAACGCCGATATTAAGCGCCGTCTGCATACCTACCTGAAAAACAATTCCGATTGCGGTAAGTGCGCCGAATCTGTCTTTTGCATGTATGCCTATCACAACACCTCTCCATACAAGAAGTGCAAAAAGCAAAATAATTATCGAAGCACCGACAAAGCCCAATTCCTCGCAAACTATTGAGAAAATAAAGTCGTTTTGAGGCTCCGATACGAAAAGGTGCTTTTGCTTTGAATTACCAAGTCCCGCGCCGAAAAGACCGCCTGAGCCAATGGCATAAAGCGAGTTATTTGTCTGCCAGCGCGCGCCCTTCGGGTCGTAGCTCTTATCAAGCCAAGCGGTAATTCTTGCACCTGCGTATTTTTCGAGTATTTCGGGATTTGTAACAACAAATACAATCAAGACAACCGCTGCAATACCGATTATAATAAACCAATGCTTTTTGAACTCGCCCATAAACATCATTGTAGCACCGATAGCAAGTATCAAAAGCGTACCCGAAAGGTGGTTTTCAAGGTAAACCAAGCCTGCCGTTATAACGATTACGGCACCGTAAAGACAAAGTTGAACGAATGAGTCATACACAACGATTTTTCCGTTTGTGAGCTCTGAAATCTTCTTTGAAAAGGCTGACTGATTTACGCTTTTTCCGATTATCTTTTTGTGGTTTCGCTCCATACCCCAAGCACAGAACAGAATTACCACAAGCTTTGCGATTTCGGACGGCTGAAATGAAATTCCGCCGATATATATCCACCTGTGAAAATCGCCGAATCTCGCAGGCAAAATAAGAACGATTATAAGCAAAAGCCATGCTATCGGAAGTCCTAAAACGCCGACAAGCTTAAAGTATTCGTACTTGACTTTAGAAATTCCGAGCATTGCGCCAACGCCTATAACAGCAAACAAAAGCTGCCTTTTGAAGAAATATGCGCTGTCGCCGTTTTTGTTGTAATACGCATAGGTGTAGCTTGCGGAAAAGAGCATTACGACACCTATCGTAAGAATTATAATTACCAAAAGAAGAAAAGGCACATCGAAGCTTCCGTTTGCAAGCCATTCGGGGCGCTTTCTTTTCTTTTTTTTGCCCTTTGAAGCCGAATTTTGTTTCGGTAACGGCTTCGCTTTAGCCTCTGCCATAGCTTTCTCCTTTCAAGTTGATTTTTGTTTAATTATTTTGCACCGTAATAGAAGAGTGCGACGCCTATAACGCTGCCGATTATATTTATAAGAGTAAATACAATTACGATTTTGACCTCTTTCCAGCCGCACATCTCAAAATGATGATGAATGGGAGCCATTTTGAAAATACGCTTGCCGTGAGTGGCTTTGAAATAGCCGATCTGGATAAGGTCGGAAAGCATTTCGATTACATATATTATTCCGAGGAAAAGTATGATAAGCGGACAGTCGATAGCATATGCGAGAGCCACGACCATACCGCCGAGGAACATTGAGCCCGTATCACCCATCATTACCTTTGACGGATGCCAGTTCCAAATAAGATAGCCGATACAACCGCCCGCAAGGCACGAAGCGAGTATGCCCACACCGAAGAAGCCTTTAAGCGTTGCAATTACAACGAATGCGAGTGCCGCACTTGCCGTAACAGAGCCGCAAAGTCCGTCAACGCCGTCGGTAAAGTTTACTGCGTTTACGGTAAGGTAGATAACGCCCATACCGAAGAACCAGAAGAACCATTTAAGGTCAACATTTCCGACAAAGGGAATGCTCATAAAAGTATTTCCCGACATATAAAGTGCGCCGAGATACGCAAGCATAAGCAAAATCTGCGCTATTGACTTCTGCTTGATTGTAAGACCTAAATTTCTTTTCTTTGCAACCTTAATATAGTCGTCTGCAAAGCCGATTATACCGAAGCCGAGCGCCATAAGTATTCCTGCGAAGGTTTTAACCTTAACGCTGTCCTCGACAACGCTTCCGCTTGCAATTAAATTGCCGCCGAGAAGCTTATCTGTGATAATAACGATTGCAAACGAAACAACCGTGCTTATTATGAACATTATTCCGCCCATTGTCGGCGTACCCTGCTTTGACTTATGCCACGCAGGACCTATATCAAGTATAGTTTGACCGAATTTCAGCTTTCTCAACTCGGGAATTATTACAAATCCCAAAAGGAACGAGATAAAAAAGCTCAAAACCAATCCAAATACCAAGCTTATCCAAACCTTCATTTACTTCTCCAACCCTTCATAGAGTTTTTCTATTATTTCCTCGAGCTTCATTCCCCTGCTTGCCTTAAACAGCACGCAGTCGCCCGATTTAACATCTTGTACGAGCGTTTTTGCAAGCTGTGCCTTATCGTCAAACCAAAGCACCCTTTCAACGCCCGTTTTAGCCTCTTGTGCTATATATTTCGACTGCTCGCCGAAGGCATAAAGCACGTCAATTTTTTTCTCCGCCGCATATTTTCCGACCTCTCTGTGAGCAGTCTCGGAATAGTCGCCGAGCTCAAGCATATCGCCCAAAACGGCTATTTTTCTGCCTGCGTTCATATCGGAAAGCACGTTCAAGGCGGCACGCTGCGAATCGGGACTTGCATTGTAGCAGTCCTCGATTATCTTAACGCCGTTTACCTCTTTAAGCCTCTGCCTCATTCCCGACGGGGTGTAATTTTCAAGCGCCTTTGCAATTTCCTCGGTGGGAAGCTCAAGCAAAAGACCGACGGTATATGCCGCAAGAGCGTCATATACATTATGAATACCGACAGTCGGTATTGTTACCTTTTGAGTTTTGGAATACGCTTTAACAGAAAATTCCGTATTCGAGCCGTTTTCCTTTATATCAAAGGCTCTGACATCTGCGTTTTTATTTTCAATTCCGAAGAATATGAGCTTATAATCATCATTCTTTACAGTTGAAAGCTTATCGTTGTCGCCGTTCAAAATCAACGGAGAGCCCTTTTTCATACCATCAAGAATTTCCAGCTTTGCTTTTAATATGCCGTCTCTTGAGCCTAAATGCTCAATATGAGAAACACCGATATTTGTTATTATTCCGATATCGGGCAAGCAGGCTTTGGTAAGGAGTGAAATTTCGCCGAAAGCACTCATTCCCATCTCAATTACAGCCGCCTGAGTGTCGCTTTCAAGTCTCAAAAGCGTTTTCGGAAGTCCGATATCATTATTGAGGTTGCCCTCTGTTTTAATGGCTCTGTATTTTCTCGAAACAACCTCATAGGTCATTTCCTTTGTAGTTGTCTTTCCTACGCTTCCCGTAAGTCCGATAACCTTTAAGCCGTCAAAGGATTTTCTGTAATTCTTTGCAAGCTCTACAAACGCTTTTTTAGTGTCGTCAACGTAAATTACGGGCAGGTTACACTCAACCTCTCTGTGGCACATAACCGCCGCAGCACCGCTTTTTTCAACGTCCTTTACAAAGTCGTGAGCGTCAAAGCGGTCGCCCTTTATGGCAATAAAAAGCGTGGAAGCATCAACCGTACGAGAATCAATGCTGACATTATTTATTTCCTTGTTTTCTCCGCAGAGCCTGCCGCCTACCCATTCGGCAACAGTCTGCAAGCTGATTGATTTCATCTTATATTTTACCTTTCAAAATGTCGGCAACTACTTCTCTTTCGTCATAATGAATTTTGCCTGTGTTAAGAATTTGGTATGTTTCGTGACCCTTTCCCGCAAGCAAAACAACGTCTCCTGCCTTTGCAATCGACATAGCGTATTTTATAGCTTCCGTTCTGTTCACAAGCGTTTTAATCTGTGCCTTACAGCTTTTCATACCCTCTAAAACGTCTTTAACTATCAATTCGGGGTCTTCGCTTCTCGGATTATCGCTTGTAACAACGGCAATATCGGCTAAGTCGCCTACAATCTTACCCATCTTCGGGCGTTTTGTTCTGTCTCTGTCGCCGCCGCAGCCGAAAACGGTAATTATTCTGCCGTCAGTCGTTTCTCTGAGCGACGAAATAACATTTTGTAGTCCGTCGGGCGAATGTGCGTAGTCGATAAGCACGGTATAATCGGTATCGGTATCAACAACCTCAACCCTGCCCGGTACGCCCTTTGACTGAGAAACAGCCGAAATTACGCTGTCAAAATCAGCACCTGCAAGCACGGCGCAAACTGCCGCACCCATTGAATTATAAACGGTAAATCTACCGGGGATTTTAATGTTAATTCTGCCGATATTGTCAGGGGTCAAAAGCTCATACTGCACACTGTCGCTAAAGCATTTTACGTTTTTAGCCGAAAAATCGGTGTTGTCTGTTTTAACTCCGAAAGTATATACCTTACAAGGCAATGAGTCAACCATAGTATGTGCATATTCGTCATCCGCATTTATAACTGCGGTATCACAGATTTCAAAGAGCTTTCTTTTTGCTTTTGCGTAATTTTCAAACGTTCCGTGATAGTCGAGATGGTCCTGCGTAAGATTGGTAAACAACGCTATATCAAAATGACAGCCGTCAACCCTGCCCTGTGCGAGTGCCTGCGAGGAAACCTCCATAATGCAGTATTTGCATCCGCTGTCAACCATTTCGGCATAGAGCCTTTGAAGCTCCTTGCTGTCGGGTGTTGTCAGCGACGAAGCATACTCCTTGTCGCCCGTAATGTTTTTAACCGTTCCGATAAGTCCCGATTTAATCGAGAGCTTATCAAAAATATTCTTTATAAGAAATGTGGTTGTGGTTTTTCCGTTCGTGCCCGTAACACCGATAAGCTTTAATTTTTCGGCAGGATTACCGTAAAAAGCTGCGCAAATGCGAGAATATGCGTCTCTTGTGCTTTTGACGATAATCTGATTTTTAACGCCAGTGTCGTGCTCGGCAATAACTGCGGCAGCACCCATCTCTTCAGCCTGCTTCGCAACGGAATGTCCGTCAAAGTGATTGCCCTTAATGCATACGAACACGCAAGCCTTTGTTATCTCATTGGATTTATCGGTAATATCCGATACCTCACAATCGGTATAAATACTGTCGGTTTTTACATTTTTCAAAAGTTCTGAAAGTTTCAATTTCGTTTCCTCCGTAATTTATCCGCCTTTTCACAACCGTTTATTTATGCATCCTGTACGTTTACGGTTGACTTGAAGTAAACCGTAATTACGCTACCGAGCTCCGCCTCGGTATTGGGGTCAATGCTTTGCTTATATGATACGACCTCGGACGCATTTGTTGTGCCCGAAAATCTGATATTAAAGCCTGAATTTACTGCCGCCGAATTCGCCTGCGACATTGTCATACCCGTAAGATTGGGCACGCTTGCCGTCTGCTTTTGTGCCTGATTATCCGTGTAAACGACAATTACGCCGCCCGAACGAACCTGCGAGTCCGCCGCAGGTGTCTGTGATACGACCTTATCGCCCGAGCCTACGACCTTTAAGGTGTAGCCCGACGTCATCGACCTTGCCTGAGCAACGCTCAAGCCCACAAGCGAAGGTGTTGTCGAGGATACATTTTTCATTTCTGTGTCCTCATACTGCGGCTCAATGTTGAGATAAGCGAGAACCTTTTCGAGAATTTCACCCGCTATCGGTGCTGCTACAACACCGCCTCCGTGTGCGCCTGTCGGCTCGTCGATTGCAACGAGTATCGCTATTTTGGGATTGTTAGCCGGAGCAAAGCCTGCAAATGATGCTATGTATGCACCCTCTTTACCGATTTTCTCCGAAGTACCCGTTTTGCCTGCGACGTGATAGCCTGCCACATAGGCATTTTTACCTGTTCCCTTTGAAACAACATTTTCCATCATTTCTGCGACGGTTGAGGCTGTTTTTTCGGAAATAACCTGTCTTTTCACCTTTGACTGCGTTTTTGCGATTACATTGCCGTCCGAGTCAAGAATACTGTCTACAACATACGGCTGCATAAGTTTACCGCCGTTCGCAATAGTAGATATGGCATTTACAACCTGTATCGGAGACACCTGGAAGGTCTGACCGAAAGAACTTGACGAAAGCTCGGCTATTCCCATTTTTTCAAGTGAATGGTAAGTAACATCCGCAACAGGAGAAGCCTCGGCAGGAAGGTCAATTCCCGACTTTTCCGTAAAGCCGAACGCCTCAAAATACTTAAAGAAATTCTCTTTGCCTAATTTCTGTCCTATTGTAATAAAGAACGGGTTACAGGAGTTCATAAGTCCCTGCGTAAGTGTTTCCGTTCCGTGACCGCCGGGCTTCCAGCATTTTTGATAGTGGTTTGCAACCTGTATGCCGCCCGTACAGGTAAATGTTGTGTTAAGGTCAACGACACCCTCTTCAAGAGCCGCCGCAACAACAACGGTTTTGAATACAGAACCCGGCTCATAGGTATCGCTTATCGTTCTGTTTCGCCATTGAGAGAATTTTGCGTTTTGCGTTTCCTTTGAGCGTTCCGCCTCGTCAACTATTTCCGCAATCTTGTCGGCAACAAGCTGATTTGAAATTACATTCGGCTTATTCAGGTCAAAATCGGGCTTTGAGGTCATACCGAGGATTGCGCCCGTCTGAACATCCATTATAATTCCGTAAGCGTATTTAGCGCCCGTATCAACAAGTGCCTGATCGAGGCTTTGCTCGAGATAATACTGAATAACCTCATCTATCGTAAGCACGAGATTTGCGCCCTGCTGTGCCTCATACGTCATTTCATATTCGCTCGACATTACCTTTTGCCTTGCGTTCATGGCGGTAATAATTCTTCCCGAAACGCCTGTAAGTTCGCTGTTATAGGACTGTTCGATACCGCCGTTGCCCTTATCGTCGGCATTGACAAAGCCGATTATCGTAGAAGCAAACGAGGAATAGGGATAATACCGCTTCGTATCGGGATCCATACAGATTATCTGACTGAGCTTTGCGTCCTTGCTCTTTTTGTTTTCCTTGTCGTACTGCTTTATGTAATCCTGAATGTCGTTTTTGACGTTCTCCTCGACCTCGCCCGAAATTTTAACGTAATTTGACTCCTTCAAGGTTTTTTCACGGATAACCTCCGCATCAATGCCGAGCTTTTCCGAGAGAACGGTAACGACAGCCTCACGCTGTGCATCCGTTGTAATTTTCGACGGAACTATGTACACAAGCCATGCCGAAGCACTTTTTGCAAGCACATTCATATTTGAATCGTATATCGTGCCTCTCTGCGCCGAAACCTTTGTATCCAAAAGCTGACTTTGCTCTGCTTTAAGCTTATATTTTTCTCCGTCTACAAGAGCCACTCTAACGAGGCTTCCTATACACACCAAGAAAGCAAGAACAAGTATTAAAAGTGCGATTGTAGCTCTGTAGCTCATCTGTTTTAACGATCTTGCCTGCATATTTTCAGCCCCTTTCACATAAATTTTACGCCGAAAATTCGGCATTAAGATACAACAACGAGAGTTAAGAACATTTACTTAACCCTCGTTGTAATTTTATTTGATTATCTGCTCATATATTCCATAATCTTGGAATAAAGCGATGTCGAATTCGCATTGGGTGTTCTCGCACCGGAAACCGTTACCTTGTCAGCTCCCGAAAGGTCAATGTATTCTATTTGATAGCTTTCCATCTTAACCATACCGAGATTTGTCTGAGCGTATTCTTCAACGTTTTTAAGAGAAATCATAGAGTCAAGCTGCATATTAAGTCTGACGTTTTCGCTCTGTGCGGTTGTGATTTTAGTCTCCGCCGTAGAAATCTGTCTGTCAAGCTCATCAACCTTAATTCTTCCGTAAAGCAATGCGGAAAGCATTGAAAGCAGGAAAACCGAAATCGCAATTATCTTTGCGCTCTGTAATGCGCTTGCGTGCATTTCCCTCTTAACTTGATTTAAGGTCTTTTTCGGCTTCTTGACAAGCTCCATTTTAGGCTTGTCCGCAACCGGAACAGCAACTGTTTCTATTTTACGGGCAGCGTTTTTCTCATAAGAGCCCTGCTTCGGCTCAAACATCGAAAAATCAATGTCGTCATACATATTATAATTCCTGTTCGCCATGATACGCTTCCCTTCCTCAATCCCTGATTTTTTCTATCGAGCGTAATCTTGCACTGTGAGAGCGGGAGTTATTTGAAAGCTCCTCCTCGCTCGGTGCAAGACCCTTTATTGTAACCTTGCCTCTCGGTGTTTTTCCGCACACACAAATCGGAAATTCCTTAGGGCAGGTACAGCCTTGTGCAAATGAATTAAATCTCTGTTTTACCATTCTGTCCTCTAACGAATGGAATGTAATTATCGAAAGTATTCCGCCGACCTTTAAGCAATCAAACATATCGTCAAGCGCCGTATTGAGCTGGTCAAGCTCGCCGTTCACTTCAATTCTCAACGCTTGAAACGTTCGCCTTGCAGGGTGCGACTCTCTCATAGCCTTTTGAGGCATTGAGCTTTTGATAATATCTATAAGCTCAAACGTGGTTTCAATTTCCTTTTTCTCTCTCGCAGCCACAATATTGTTAGCGATGCGGTTTGCATATTTCTCTTCGCCGTAATCACGGAGAATTCTCGTAAGCTCGCCCACCGAAAGAGTGTTGACTAAATCCCGTGCGCTTGTTCCCTGCTTGCTCATTCTCATATCAAGCGGAGCGTCCTTGTGAAAGGAAAAGCCCCTCTCTGCCTCGTCAAGCTGAAAAGAACTGACGCCGAGGTCTGCTATAATTCCGTCGGCTCTTTCGCCGTTCAGAATTTCTTTTATGTTGTTAAACGTATTGTGTACCACAGTTACCTGCGGATAAATTCCCAATCTTTCATTCAAGACCTTGATAGCGTCGGGGTCTCTGTCGATTGAAATAAGTCTGCCCGTTGTAAGCTTCTCGGCAATCGCTCTCGAATGACCTCCGCCGCCTGCGGTACAGTCAACATACAGTCCGTCGGGCTTTATGTTAAGAGAGTTGATAGTCTCATTAAACAAAACGGGAATATGTGAAAATTCCATATTGTTACTCCCGTCAGTTTATAATGCTCGGGAATCTCTTGTACGAAGCGTTGATCTGTTCCATTTCCTTGTCGTACTTTTCAGCGTCCCAAATTTCAATTCTTGTGCCGACGCCGACAACCGCAACGTCCTTTTTAAGACCTGCGCCCTCGCAGAACGACGCTTTAACGGTTATTCTTCCCTGCTTATCAGGCTCAACCGAAATAACATTCGAGAAGAAGAAGCGCTGCCAATCGGCATCTCCGCTTTCCTCGACGATCTTGCTTTTCTTCTCCCACTCCTCTTCGCCGTAAACGGCAATGCACGGTAAACTCTCATCATAATAGAGATAAAAGCTGTCGCCGAGCTTAGCTCTGAACTTCGCAGGAATGAACAGACGTTTCTTTGAATCGATTGTATGTTTGTAACTATTTGAAAAAGACATCGTCCGTTCCTCCTTCCTTCGATAGTCAAAACCGTGGGATTTTGCCCCTTTTTCATGGAATTGCTATGCAATTATCCACCACATTGATTACATTATACTTTTATTTACTAAAAAAATCAAGTGTTTTTACCGATTTTTTAACGACAAAAGGCGTACTTTTACAGGTAATTTTTACCGAAATTTTCAAAATGTTTTTGTGCAATAAGCACATATAGCGAAACAGCTTTGTTTCAGTCTGCCGTTTTCAGGATAAAAAAATCCCCCACCGAGCACCACCGAAGCACCCGTGGGGGAAAATCCCACTGTAAATGCATAAAAAAGCCGAAAAGCACATATAAAACGTACTTTTCGGCTTATGCTTTATGTTATTGAATTTTAGCTGTCAAGGAACTGACCGTCAATTATGCCCGAAACAAATTCCTTTATATAGGAAACGCTGAATTTAGAGTCCTTGAGCCTGCCCGACTGCCTTTTCGCAAGGTCGTCGTTGTATTGTGAAAGCTTGAAAATTTGAACGTCGTGGCTGCCGTTTACATAATGGGTTACGATAGGCTCAAATTTTACGTCGCTTACGGTAAGCTTGCCCGTATTGAAATCCTTTGTAACGGTGTACCTAAGCATACCTCCGACAACCCTTGCAGGTGTGTTCTGCTGAGAAATGAAGTTTCCGAGCGAATAAGCCACAAGTGTCCTTGTTTCGTCCGCCTTTTCAATGAATTCAACAGGCTGTATAACGTGAGGATGGTGTCCGATTATAACATCTGCGCCCCAATTCGCCATCTTAGAAGCCAAGTCCTTTTGTGCTTGAGTGGGCGTCGTCTGATACTCGTTGCCCCAATGTATGTTGACAAGCACCATATCGCAGTTTTCTTTAGCGTTCTTAATTTTTCTTTCTATTATATCCTCGTCGGCAGAATAGATAATTTTAAGCTCGCTGTCCTTAGGAAGTGAAAGCCCGTTTGTGTATTGAGTTACGCCGACAAGACCTATTTTCAAGCCGTTCGACTCTATGTATTCGACCCTGTTGAGATCCTCCTCGTTTTTATATGCGCCTGTTCTGACAACGCCGTCAACGCTGTCCCAATACTCAATGGCCTCCGAAAGACCCTTTGCACCCTTGTCAATCATATGATTATTTGCCATTGCGATAACGTCAAAGCCTATTTTTGCAATTTAATCTCCGACCTCATGCGGAGAATTGAAAAGCGGATAGCCCGACGGCTTATTGCTTTTTGAAATAATCGTTTCCTGATTTATCGTCGCAACGTCAGCAGACGCAACGTCGGGTGCAATATTTTTATAGCAATACGAAAAATCGTAACCGTTGCCGCCTGCACGCTTGTTTGCCTGCTGATAAATTCCGTCGTGAATTAAATTGTCGCCGACAGATAAAAAGCTTACGCTGACCGTATGCAAAGGCTCGGTCGTTGTTTCCGCAGGCGTCGAGATGTCAACGGGTGCTTCAACGGGCACAGAGCCGTCTCCCGTCTTGGTCGCAAGCAAAACACCTATGCCGCACAGCAGTACCATTGTCAAAATGATTGACAGAAATACTTTTACTTCCCTTTTATCCATTTTCCCTCTCCGTTATTATTTATTTAACGAACTTTTCCTTATATCTCTTTATAGAATCGTCGATTATATCAACTGCCGAAAGCACACCCTTGACCTCATCAATATCCGTTGTCTTATTTTCAAGAGTTTTGTAAACCGTGAAAAAGTGCTTCATTTCCTGGAAAATATGAGCAGGCAGCTGTGAAATGTCCTTATACTCGTTGTATGTCGGGTCGTCAAACGGAATTGCGATAATCTTATAGTCCGCCGCACCGTTATCAAACATTGAAATAACGCCTATCGGATAGCATTTTACAAGTGCCATAGGCTCAATCTGCTCAGAGCAAAGCACAAGCACGTCAAGCGGGTCATTGTCCTCCGCATATGTTCTCGGAATAAAGCCGTAGTTTGCAGGATAGTGGGTCGAGGTGTAAAGAACACGGTCAAGCCTTAACATACCTGTTTCCTTATCAAGCTCGTATTTCATCTTACTGCCCTTGCTGATTTCAATTACAGCGTCAAAGGCTTTTCTTGTTATTCGGTCGGGATTTATATCGTGCCAAATGTTCATTTTGTTACTCCTTTATGCTCCTCAATAAGTCTGTTTCTGACCCTCCAAAGCTCCTTTGAAAGGTCAACGTAATATTTGTGTGGGTTTTCAAACCTCTTAACCTCGTCCCAAAGCGTATCGATCTGTCCCGAGCAATACTCTCTTATCTCGTTAAGGCTCGGCTCATCATAAACACATTCGCCCTGCTTAAAAATCGGAACAAGCAACGGTCTTGCGACAAATCGCTCAATATCCTTACGCTTCCAAGTAAAATCGGGGTCGAAAAGCGTATATGGTTTTCCGTCATCCACCGTCTCTCCGTCAAGCGTTAAAACGTCGGCAATAGCCTTGCCCGACTCCGTATCAAACAGTCTGTAAACAGATTTTGACGACGGAATGGTTATCTTGCTGACATTTTCGGAAAGGTTGATTTTCGGTATAATTTCTCCGTCCTTTTCAACCGCACAGAGCTTATATACTCCGCTGAAAAGCGGCGATGTTGCGGAGGTGATAAGCCTCTCGCCGACAATAAAGCAGTCAACCTTTGCACCCTGTGATACCATATCGCCGATAAGATATTCGTCAAGTGAATTCGACGCCATAATATCGCAATCGGGGAAGCCCGCTTCGTCAAGCATTTTCCTTGCACGCTTTGAAAGATAGGTTATATCGCCCGAGTCTATTCTGATAGAATTGGGTCGCTTGCCCATTGGAACAAGCACGTCATTGAAAGCCTTAATCGCATTCGGAATGCCCGAACGGATAGTATCGTATGTATCGACAACCACGGTGCAATCGTCGGGATAACGGCGTGCATACTCACAGAACGCCTCATACTCAGAGTCAAACATCTGCACCCAGCTGTGTATCATTGTATTGACGCTCGGAATACCGAACAGCTTTTGCGGAATAATTCCCGAGGTCAATGAGCAGCCGCCGATATAAGCCGCCCTTGCGCCTAAAACAGCCTGCGAAAAGCCCTGCGCTCTCCTTGTGCCGTACTCGGCAACGGTAGTCGAGTGTGAAGCACGAACAAGCCTGTTCGCTTTGGTTGCAATTAAGCTCTGCTGATTGACAAACATAAGCAATGCTGTTTCGATAAGCTGAGCCTCCACAACAGGACCTCTTACCTTAACTATCGGCTCATTCGGGAATATCGGTGTTCCCTCGGGTATCGCCCACACGTCACAGGTAAATTTGAAATCCTTGAGATAATCGCAAAAAGCGTCGCTTATCCCCTGCTTCCTTAAAAAGTCAATATCCTCTTTAGTGAAATGTATGTTTTTAAGGTATTCTATAACCTGCGAAAGACCTGCCATAATCGCAAAGCCGCCCTTGTCGGGTACTTTTCTGAAAAACAGGTCAAAATACGCAATGGTATCCTTGACGGGACTGTTGAAATAGCCGTCCGCCGTTGTAAATTCATACAATTCCGTAAGCATTGAAATATTATTTAATCCGTTTAACGAGTCCATAAGCTCACCTCTTTGCTAATTTTATCACAATTTTTTGTCAATGGCAATTAAATTTGATTGAAATATATATGTATTTATACTATAATACAGTAAATTTATAAGTTTAGGAAGTGAAACGGAAATGCTCGGCGTAATAATCTCCTGTGTAGCGGCTTTTGTGATATTCTTGGCAATATCCTATGCCTTCGGCTTTTATAAAACCGAATACAACCCGTCAAAGCTTTCTCATAATATAGTTATAGTTTTAAGCTTAGGCATTTTGATAGCAGGCGCAACGGTAATTTACAGCTTTCTCGCAAAGGACAATTTCGTCTATCCTTATTTACGCCCGTTAAAAAGTATGAATGCTTACGAGCAACAGTTTGACGCATTCTTAAAGGGTCAGCTGAACATTGACGTTGTTCCCGACCTCCGGCTTTCTATAATGTCAAATCCTTATGACGAAAGCGCCAGAAGGACAGAAGGCTTTTTTTATCTTTGGGACAGAGCGTATTTCGACGGTAAGTATTACTCCTATTTCGGCATTGCGCCTATACTTTTAATATATTATCCGTTTTATCTCTTAACAAAGACCGTCCCCGAGGCTAACACCGTATGCTATATTTTAACGGTATTATCCGCAATCGCAATAGCGTTTCTTGTCATAAAGCTTCAAGAGATATTTGTGAAAAAGCTTAATTTTATAATGCTTATCCTTTCAATTTTTGCGTGTGAGCTTGGAAGCTTAATTTATATGGTGCAGGCAAGCGCAGATATGTATTACACCGCCGTTGCAAGCGGAATACTTTTCCTGTCGCTGTTTTTGCTGTTTACATTTTCGGCATACGCAAGCAAAAAGAACGGCAAAAGAGCCCTGCTTTTCGCATTGTCGGGCATTTCGCTCGTTTTCCTTGTGATGTCTCGTCCAAATCTTGCGATTTATTTCCTGTTAGCCGTTCCGATTTATATTAAGACCGTTTTCGGCAAGGAATTTAAGCCGTCGGAGAAAATATGCCAGGTGCTTGCGTTCGCCGTGCCGACCGTTATCGGTGCTGTCGGAATTATGTGGTACAATTACGCCCGCTTCGGCTCGGTTTTTGAATTCGGTGCAAAGTATCAGCTGACCGTTCACGATGTTTCGGAATATTCAATCACATTGCTTTTGTTCCTGCCGGCTTTGAAATATTATTTCCTTCAGCCTCCATATTTTTTGAGTAAAGCGCCGTATTTCGATATACCGTTTTCCCCGCTTAAAAATTTTCCGGGGTATGTGTATATGACCTCAACCGTCGGCGCAATGGCGTTCCCGTCAAACTGGGCAATAGCAATTTCTCCGCTTCTCATAACCAAAAAAGCTGATAAAACAAAGCTTTCAATATTCATTTTGAGCATTGTATCGGTAGTCGGCTTAGCTTTTACGGATATGTGCCTTGCAGGCGTAAACATACGGTATCTTGCCGATATTGCGCTCGTTACGGTGCTTATTTCAACAACTGTAATCTCAAAATTCATAAGCCTTGAAAAAGGGTCAAGCCGAAGCTTAGAATTTGCAATTTATGCCGTTTCGTGCTTGCTTTTACTGCTTACAATATTGATAGGCTTGTTCCTCGTTTTCATAAATGAAAGAAATAATTTACTAAATCTCATTTATGATTAAAAAATGTGTTGACATTTGAGCTTTCCCGTTGTATAATATCTCTCGCAGTTGAGAAAGCTCAACAATAAATAGCGGTATTGTGTAACGGTAGCACAGCGGACTCTGACTCCGTATGTTGAGGTTCGAATCCTTATACCGCTGCCAAAAAAGACAGGTAACTTCAGTTGCCTGTCTTTTTTTCATATATTTTAAGGATTCGAAGAATCCTTTAGCCGAGCAAGGCAAAGCCTTGCGAACGCCATCAAATTGCAAAGCAATTTGATATAACGCTGCCGTATTATTTAGATTTAAGAAAAACTATTAAGGATTCGAACCTCAACAATATAATAAAGAATCCTTTAGCAAGCGAAGCGCCGCCGAGGTTCTGCCGTAAGGCAGGTTCTCATACCGCTGCCACTGCCTCGAAACATTTGATGTTTCGAGGCTTTTTTATGCCCGAATACTACTTTTTACGGCGGTATTCGGGCATTTTTTATTTGCCTTAAAATCTTGTAAGAGTTTTTGAGAGATTCTAAGAGACAGCAAATTTCAAAATTTCGAAGTCATTTTATTGCGATTTATGGCATTTATGACTGAGACTTTTGAGAGACATCGCTTAAATCAAAATCGTAACACGAATTGAAATGAGCAAAACTCCGAGCGAATACAGAAAATCATATTTATAACCGTTGACTTTATAATAGCTCGGGTGTATAATCAAAAAAATAAAGCTGTCTCGGCTGATGAAGACTATAAATTTTGCTGTTTCTGAACACAACAGCAAAGTTTACAGTCTTATTTTTTTGCAGGTGATAATATGAAATTTAAAAAATATGCAACAAAAACGCTGATGATCGTTATCGGATCAATAATATCCGCATACGGAATTACACTTGCAATAGGCGCAGGTTTCGGCGGCGCAACACTTGCGATATTGTGGCAAGGACTGACGAATGTGACAGGTATGTCAATCGGCACATCGTCGTTTGTTGTGGCTGTGGCAATGATAATTTTTGCCTTTTTCTATGACAGAAAACAAATCAATGTCGGCACAATTCTTTACCAAATCATTTACAGTTTTTTCGTGGATGTATTCACAAAAATTCAGCATTATACAGATATTAAAGCGGTTAATTTTGTTATAATGCTGCTTGGCATTGCTATATTTTCGTTCGGAACGGGGCTTTACTCCGCCGCTGATTTCGGCAGGGGCTCATATGAAGCAGTCACATTTTCGCTTGCCGAAAAAAATGGGTGGAAAATCAAAATCGTACGAATGGTTCTTGATATTATAATGGTAATTATCGGCGTTTTGCTCGGCGGTAAATTCGGAATTTGCACAATTACCACAGTTTTGCTCTCCGGTCCGATAATTCAGGCAACCGTAAGCACTGTTAAGAAATCAAAGATTTTAAAAAACATTTCTTAAAATTCTCATACAAGCCTAAAAGTGATAAGACATACAAAAAGGATGGAATTCGATTTTGAACAAGTCCGTAAAAAATTGACAATAGAAAAAAGAGCCCTCTTGATGTAGAATATACATCAGGAGGAATTTTTAATGCCAAGAAATTATCGAAACATAAGTATTTATGAAAAAGTAATAACAGAATTAAACTAAAACAAAACTAACTCCGCTTGAAAAACGAAATCACATTGATCAAAACAAGCAAAAGAAAACTGCCGTACAATCACCATCTGCTTTCAACAGGCAAGCGTTGCTATTATGAATTAAAGCTACCTAAAAACATATTGAAAGAGCAAAAGGATGTTGTGCTTGAATTTGATTTTGACAGCTTAAATTTACAGGTGTTTAGCGGAAATCAGATAATAAGCGATTATTTCAACATAGACAGAAAATTCATTATAAATCTTCGTGATTACAAGGAATATATCGAAAAAGATTCCAGCTAAGCGGTGCAGTACCCTACTGAAAAATACAATGCGGATTTAGAATTTCTTTTTCCTGACGGCAGGGTAACAGCGTTTCGTGAGGTTATTTTATCATATACATTAAAAATGAACAATGTATTTACAAAGTTAAGACCGCTTTTTTGGACTTAGTATTACAAAAAGGCTTCCGCCTCAAACGAGACAGAAGCCTTATTTTTATGCGTTTGTATTGCGAATACAGTTATAGTCTGTTATCAGTCTTTAAGCTCATCAACATACTCGGTATGCTCACGCAAGAATTTCTTTTCCTCAGGTTTGAGGTCAAGACCGATAGTTCCGCCCGGATTCATAAGATAATCGGGGTCGAAGTAGTTCTTAAGAGTACGGATTACGCCGTATTCCTTCTCGCCGAGATAACCCTCGAGCCACGGAGCGAACATCTTGCCGATACCGTGGTGATGGCTGATAGCAGCGCCACTCTTCTGAATTGCGTCAAGAATGGTAGCGTGGTAAGCACGGAACTCTTCCTCGTCCTGCATCTTTGTCATAAAGATAAAGTAGAGGTTTGCACCCTGCGGATAGCAGTGCGACATATGAGTTGTAACGATTGTATTCGGAAGCTTATGGCAAACCTCACGAACCTCACGGTGAACACGTCCCATATTTGACCAGTTAACCGTACATTCAAGGGTATCGATCATAAAGCCGAAGTCCATAAGTGTATCACGAAGATAAGGATCGTTGAATCGGCCTTTCTCCCAGCCCTTACATACATAGCCTGTCATCGGGATACCGCCGTGCTTAACGGCAATTTTCATAATGTTGTTAGCAACGTTCCTTGAGAAGCCTTTTTCGCCGTCTGTAAAGCCGAGGAAGAGGCAACGTTCAAAGTCCTTATAGCCCAATTTATCAAGAATGGGCTCAAGCGGTGTTTCGTCAACGTTGTAAAGATGAAGCATCAATGAAGTTTCTTCGGGGTCTGAAAGACGGAAAACGGAGGAGAAGCCGCATTCACACTGCATCATTTCACGACCTGCACGCATTGCTGTTTCCCAATCCTTGAACATATATGAGAAACGCTTTCTGTTCTCGGGCATCCAGCGGAAAATCTTGAGTGTAACCTCGGTAAGAACGCCGAACGCACCCTCGCCGCCCATCATAATCTGATTGAGGTTAGGACCTGTTGCCTCTCTCGGATAATGGCTTGTTTCGATTTTACCGATCGGAGTAGCATATTTCTGAGAAACAACGATATCTGCGATAGTACCGTAATATGTACTGTTCTGACCTGCACCACGGGTAACAGTCCAGCCGCCTACGGAAGAATACTCAAATGACTGCGGGAAATGACCGCAGGTATAAGCACGCTTTGCACCGAAAATGGTCTGTGCGTTCTGAAGAGTTTCCTCAAGCTTCGGACCTGACATACCTGCCTGAACGGTGATTGTCTGATCGGTTTCGTTAAACTTAATAACCTTATTGAAGTTACGGCGCATATCAAGAGAAACACCGCCGTTGATAGGCTCTACGCCTCTTGTAACGGAGGAGCCGCCGCCGTAAACATAAAGCGGAATTTTATTCTTTGTAACATAAGCTACGATTTTTTCAATCTGCTCGCTTGTTTCGGGGAAAACAACGAGGTCGGGAAGAGAGTCAAAACGACGGTGACGCAAACGCAAAAGGTCATACATTGTCTGTCCGTAGGAAACGGCAAGACGGTCATAGTCGCTCTGCGAAATATTCTTTTCGCCGACGATATTTGCAATAGCCTTTACGTGCTTTTTGTCAATCTTCGGAGCGTGCTCTGCACCGAGATTTACGGGGTCTAAGCCCAAATCGTCATTATACTGCTTAAAGTCTTCGTCTTTAAGATTACAACGACCTTTAACATACTTGTAAAGACTTTCCTTTGGATATTTGAAGAAATCGGGATCGCCCCAACGGAAAATTGAACGGTAGCTGTCCTCGGGTGCTCTTGTAAGCATCCATTTAGGCTCAAAGCCCTTATACGGTTTTGTACTCATAATCAGTGTCCTCCTGTTTGAAAATAATGTAAGTATTTTTCTATCGGTCTTAATCTTGCGGCAAGGTGTGAATATGCCTTGCTGTAAATTTTCATATATGTACGGTGGTTTTCCTCGTTCGGCATAAACACATCCTTTTGATGCACCATATGAGAAATCGCATCCTCATAGCTGTCGAATACGCCTTGTGAAAGGAAAGCAACCATTGCACAACCGACTGCACTAGCCTCGTGGGTTTGAATACGGTGAACGGGTAAGCCGAACACATCTGCGGCGATTTGGCAAACAACGGGACTGCTTGCTCCGCCTCCGCCTGCATAAAGCTCATCAACCGTAACCTTTGAACGCTTCTGCATTGTATCAAGACCGTGGTACAGCTCCATGCAGATACCCTCAATTATCGCTCGATACAAGTGATAGCGTGTATGGAAATCGGAAAATCCGATTATTGCACCGCTTGCGCTCGGGTTTGTAATACCCGGAGTCCAGAACGGCTGTAAAATCAGTCCTCCCGAGCCCGCTTCGATATTTTTGATTTTATCGTCAAGGAATCGTTCAACGCAAACGCCCTCTTCGGCGGCATCGACCTTATCCTTTGAAGCAAACTGCTCGATAAACCACGAAATCATCCAAAATCCACGGTAAACCTCAAATTCGGGATTATACATATCATTCGGAACCGCCGGATAAGCCGGCATATACGGCTGCGGTTCAAAATACTTCTTGACCGCCATCTGTAAGGTTGAGGTTGTGCCGAATGAAATTGCGGCTTGATTTGATTTTACCACCGACATTCCGATAGTCTCGCAGCCCTTGTCAGAGCCCGTTGCGATAAGCGGTAAGCCCTCGGGAATTCCCGTCTTTTCGGACGCTTCCTTTGTAATATTTCCGATAACCTCGCCCGACGGGACAAGCTCGCAAAGCTTTTCTGTCGGGACATTGCATACGCAGCGTGTAAGTGCACTTGGCTTCATCCAACGGCGGTTTTTGTAATCGAACGGCACATGACCTATCATATTAGCCGCCGAATCCTTTAGCTCTCCCGTTAAAAGATAGTTGAGATATGTCGGAAGCATAACGTATTTATCCGTTTTAGCCCATATCTCAGGCTCATTTTGCATAATCCAGTTGCCCGTAGAAGCACGGTAAATCATATCTACCGACTCCTCCATACCGACAAACGAGAAAATTGCTCGCTTATATGCAGGTATTTGCCCGTCAACTTTTGCCTCTCTGTCATCGAGCCATAATATTATGTCACGCAACGGGCGTTTGTCCTTATCGAGGCAAAGCACCGTGTCACGGATACAGGTAAGGCATACGGCTGTTATGCGGTCAAGCTTATCGGCATTTCTTTCGATAACCTTTTTTGACATTTCAGCGATTATGTTAAAGTAAAAATCCGGAGTTTGTTCCGCCCAGCCGGGTTGCTTTGATAAATAAGGAACCTTATATTTTTTCTGCTCCTTATCTTCAAAGCCTCCGCTTTCATTGACAAGTAAACATCGAGCACTCTGTGTGCCGACATCAAAGGTCAGCACAAGTGACTGTTCCATTAAAATATTCCCCCCCTATTTCTCCGTCAGGTTTCGTTATTCTCATCTTTTAAGATGTTGCTTGTGGCAATCAAATCCACACCGAGATCAAGAATATTAGGTACAACGACCTCTTCACGTCCGATTCGCTTTGAGACGGTAATACGATTGACCTCATGCATTAAATCAAAGATTTTATTCTTCGGTATAGCCCCCGATACACGAACGGGTAAAACAGGCACCGAAGGGAAGCTTGTTCGTACTGTCGTGCAAACGGTACGGCGGGGATCGGTCATCTCGTTTATAGCAAATTCTTTGCCCCTTTTGCAGGTGTTGCCGGTTACGACAAGCTCGTCGCCCTCTGATGTAATCGTCATTCTGCACGAACGGGGACAAACGATGCAAACTAATTCTTTTGTCATTTTACACCGTCTCCTTTACCGAGTCTTTCCAACTGAAGTTCTACTCTGCTGTTTTCGTTTAATTCGCAGCCGTCAAAATCAATCGTAAGATTTTCCATTTCGGGCGGTCGCATAAACGCATATCTTTTTTTAAGTATTTCCTTACCGTCTGCAAGAATATGGAGAACACAGTTGTTTTCCTCCTCACGAACACGGAAATACAAGTCTGTTTTGCTGTTATCTTCATTGAGATTAAGCCTTTGCGGTACAACATAAAGAAGTCCGTCGCCGGGTGTTACCTCAATCAATTTTCTTGCCTTTTTAGAATACTGTGCGGCGGATTTACCTGCCTGCTCGGCATTCTGTGAAACATAGTCAACCAAATCGTTGACGTGGAGTGCGTTACCGCAGCTGAACACGCCGTCTGTGCTTGTCATACACTGTCCGTCGCATACAGGGCCCTTTGTGCGTGGGTCAAGCTGTACGCCGATTGACTCCGCAAGCTCATTTTCGGGAATAAGACCGACCGACAAAATAAGCGTATCACATTCAACACGGGTTTGAGTTCCGGGAATAGGCACCATTTTTTCGTCAACCTTTGAAATTTCAACCGCTTCGAGCCTGTCGACACCGAACACACGGGTTACGGTATGCGAAAGATGAAGCGGAATATCGTAATCGTGCAAGCACTGATGAAGGTTTCTTGTAAGTCCCGACGGTGTGGGTTTTGCCTCATACACGCCAAGAACCTTTGCACCCTCAAGAGTCAAGCGACGAGCCATAATAAGACCGATGTCGCCCGAGCCGAGAATTACGCATTTCTTCGCAGGCATAAGTCCGAGAAGATTGGTAAAATGCTGAGCTGTTCCTGCTGTGAAAACGCCTGCCGGACGTGTGCCGTGAATAAACACCTGCTTTGCGGTACGCTCACGGCAGCCCGTTGCCAAAACAAGAGCTTTTGCCGTAAAGACCGAAACACCGCTTCTGCCTACCGTATGTACCGAAAAGCTTCCGTCGGCATTTTTATCTATTTTAGTAACAAATGTCAAGGTGCTGTATTCAATATTGCGTTTGTAGAGTTCGTCCTCAAAGCGCTCTGCATATTCGGGTCCCGAAAGCTGTTCGCCGAAGTGATGAAGTCCGAAGCCGTCATGAATACACTGCTTGAGAATACCGCCGAGCCTTGCCTCTCTTTCAAGAAGGAGAACCTTTGCTCCGTTGTCATGTGCGCTGATTGCTGCCGCAAGACCGGCAGGACCGCCGCCGACAACAAGCACATCATAGTTTCCCGTCGTCATCACTTTTCGCCTCCTTCGTTAACCTTTGTTTCACCGTAAGTGATAACCGATTCCGCCGAAGATTTCTTTACCTCCGAAAGCGGAACGCCGAGGAATTCGGCAATTATCTTTGTAACAAGCGGTGAACAGAAGCCTCCCTGACAGCGTCCCATTCCGGGTCTGATACGCTTTTTAATTCCGTCAACCGTCGGAACGCATATCGGAGATTTCAACGCGTCGAGAATCTCGCCCTTACTGATTTGTTCGCAACGGCAAATGATTTCGCCGTAGTCGGGATTCTCCGCTATCATTTTTTCTCTTGTTTCGTCGTCCATTTCACGCAAAACGGGAACGCCCTTACGGATAGGATTATAATTGTTATTCTTTTCAACAGTCTTTGACTTGCCGAGCATATCAACCGCAAGTTCTGCCATATCAACAGCAACTGCGGGAGCTGTCGTCAGTCCCGGCGACTGAATACCTGCAACGTGGATTAAGTTCCTTGTGTTTCTGCCTGCTTCAAGGATAAAATCCTCCTCGAAGGTAGGAGCACGAACACCTGTGAAATATGTAATAATATCACGCTGTGAAAGCTCGGGCATTGTCTGCGTCTGCTTGTCAAATACAGTTTTAATGCTCTCTGCACGGGTTTCGGTATTTTCCTTTTCAACTGTTTCGACGGCGTCAGGACCTACAAGAAGGTTGTCATGCACGGTATGCAATATACCGCCGCCCTTTGAGTGAGTTTTTCCGTGAACGCTTATATCCTTTATGGAAGCGACCGAATGCATATATGCGCCTGCCTTTTGGTCGAGGATCGAGTTCGTGCCACGGCGTGGATGAATCGAGAAAAATCTGTCATCCGCCATAGCGGCAATATCCTCAGCGAAAACGCCTGCCGCATTGATAACGATTTTCGGATGGATAACACCTCTGTTGGTGGTAACGTTTATAATTTGATGAGCCGATACGTCCATTGAAAGAACGGCTGTATCAAGGCTTACCTGTGCACCGTTCTGCACTGCGTTTTCGGCATAGGCAATTGTGAGTCCGTACGGGCAAACGCAACCTGCGCTCGGGTTATACATTGCAAATTTTGTGTCATGAGTAAGCTTCGGCTCACGGCGCATAAGCTCCTCGCCCGAAATCAGCCTTGTGTCCTCAATGCCGTCGTGATATTTTCTCCAGAAAACATAAAGTGCGACAAGCGGCTTGAAAGCTGAATTGCGGAAAAGAACATATTGTCCGACCTGCTTAAACGGAACGTCAAGCTCACGGCAAACATCTGCGTACATATGATTTGCACGGCGGATATATTTATGCTTCAATGAGCCTTTTCCGAGGTCGATACCCGGGTGCACCTCGCCGTCATTTCTGCCCGAAGCCTGAAGTGCAAGGTCTGCTTCCTTATCGACAAGCAAAACGTCAAGCTTCCACTTCGTGAGTTCTCTTGCAATCGAAGCACCTGAAATACCGCCGCCGATAACAAGAACATCGGGACTTCTGCCCTCTAAAGAGTCGTCCTTAACTGACGGAATACGTGTCGGAGCAGGCTGCTCTCCCGTATAAACAATATCATTTACGACGTGAGTTGTGCTGTACTTCTTTGCCGCCGCCTGACAAGCGGAAACGATCTCGCTCCAATCGGAGCTTTTGCCACGCACAAATACAGAGCCGTTCTCCAACGTTGCGTTAAATCTTCCGCCGAATTCTTTTTTCAGTCTTTTGTTAATTGATGATATACTCATAATTCAAGCCTCTTTTATCATCTTTACAGTCGGTCGAACGCCCGACTGTACTTAAAAAATATGTCGGTTAAATGACCGACTGAATAGATTAAGTATAAGTCCGCAAAAAGTGTTTGTCAATACTTTTAACTAAAAAACTCGCTTTTGTCCGATTTTTTTGTGGACATTGTTCAATATTCGTGTTATACTTTAGGCAATATTTTTAGTGGAGAGATATTATGGCAGCACAAAGACCCGAAAACATCAATGAAATTATACTCGATACAGCAGAGGAGCTTTTGAAAGAAAACAGCTTTTCCGAAGTAACTCTCGCAAAGATAGCCGAAAAGGCGAACATCTCCAAAGGCACGCTGTATTATTATTATAAAAGCAAGAATGAAATCCTTTTTGCCGTTACAGACCGCTATCTTTCACGTCAATGGGACGAGCTGATACAGTGGACGGAGAACAAGGAAAAAGATACCTCCCCTCACCGTCTTGTCAACTATGTTATTGAAAGGAATATCGCTTACTCGGGCTTGAGGCTTCATTTGTTCGACGCAGCTTTACTCGGAGACGAGGAAATCAGGTCAAAGCTTATCCACCGCTACGATGAATTTCAAAAGCTCATTTCTTCTAAAATAGCCGAACGAACCGACAGGGTATCCGCCGACTATTTCACTTGGCTGATTTTGACGGTTTCCGACGGAATTATAATTCAAAACAGCCTTAAAAACGACGCTTTTGACACACAGCAATTCTTAAAGCAAAGCGCCGAATACATCAAAAAATTTGAAAATAAGCATAAATCATAACCGCAGCCTCTGTTTTATAAACGGAGGCTTTCATTTTGAGTTTTTTATAAAAAGCATTACCGATAAATATATACTTATTGCCAAAAAGGTGAAATTATAACCGCTTTTAATAAGTATGTAAAATCCGAAAAAGGTCATAGGAACGAGAAAAATTACAGACACCGCAGTTATGATTTTTTCGCTTTTGTCATTCGGTAATTTTTGTAAAAGCAAGCTTTCGAGCGCTCTGCCGCCGTCGAGAGAAAACACGGGCATTATGTTAAAAAGACCGATTATCAGATTTATTGCCGCCATTTCAAGAAAAACATCCTTACTGTAAAAAGCATATAAGAGTACAAACACAAAAAGAAGAAAAAAGTTCATCATAGGGCCGCTTACAGCCGTGATGAACTCTTTTTTATAGTCTTGTGTTATGTCGTTTTTTCTGATTATCGTCATTCCGAAAATGCCAAAGCGCACGGTATCGGGTTTTTCACCACATAAAACAATCGCCAAAAGGTGTCCTGCTTCGTGCAAAATTGAAAACAAAATGGCATAGCGTATCTCATCATTGATATTAAAGCTCATTAAAAAGGTCACGCACGCCGCAAACAGAAAATCAATTTTAACGCTTACGCCTCTTACGGAAAAACGCATCAGCTCTCAAGCACCCACAGCGGATTATGTCGCACCGAGCCGATACGGATTTCAAAGTGCAAATGCGGTCCTGTCGCCTGTCCTGTCGAGCCGACTTTAGCGATAATCTCCCCTGCTCTGACGTTTGCGCCCTCTTCGGCTATCAGCTCAGAGCAATGACAGTAAACCGTCGTGATATTGCCCTCCGATTCAAGAAAAATGTAGTTACCTCTTATATCGGAATAGGAAGCCTTTACAATTTTTCCGTCAAAGGCGGCTTTTATCGGCGTTCCCGATTTTGCGGCAAGGTCGACGCCCGAATGAAAGCCGTATTTATTTGTAACGGGGTTCATTCTGTACCCGAAGCGTGATGTAATTCTTGTATATTCTACGGGTTTTACCATAGGCTTGCTGAAAAACACAGGCGAAAATGAAGCGGTTGTGCCGTCAACATACATTAAATCCTCGCCGCCTGCACCCGTCAGCTCCTCCTCCTCGACAGCTGTTTCCTCGGGTGCACGGTTGTTAGGCTCCGAAACAAAGGCAATTACCGAACGAACACAGTCCGCCAAGTCTTTTGCCGTCAAATCCTTTTGCATTATCGAATTATAGAACTCGTTTATAGCGATAAAGGTCTTGCTCTCGGTCTTATAAAAAGCAAAAAAGAGAAGTAATATCAATGAAAACACGACCATTTGCGTTATAATAACAGAGGTCATCAAATCGCTGACCTTTTTCGGCTGTTCGTCCTGTGCTACGGCTCTCGACCTGCTGCGATCTCTGCGTAAATCACGGTAATCCGCTTCGTATTCCCTTAATTCATATTCCATATTATCACCCGATAAAGAATATGCTTTTCTAAGGGCAAATATGATAAAAGCTCATCATAAGACGAGCTTTTATATAAAGTATTATTGTATCAGGTCAACAACATTCTGTCATTGTCAAGAGCCTTACCGGCTGAGAGCTTGAACTGTTCAAGCAAATCGGAAACGCCGAGCTTTGCCCTTTCCTCGCCCTCAACGTCAAAAATAACAGTTCCCTTATCCATCATAACCGTTCTGTTTCCGAGGTCGAGAGCCGACTGCATATTATGCGTAATCATAAGGCAAGTAAGATGGTTTTCCTCAACGATTTTTGTCGTAAGCTCAAGCACTTTTTCGGCAGTTGAGGGGTCAAGAGCCGCCGTATGCTCATCAAGCAATAACAATTTAGGCGGAGTATATGTAGCCATCATAAGCGTCAGCGCCTGCCTCTGACCGCCCGACAAAAGACCTACGGGCTGCTGCATTCTGTCCTCAAGTCCCATATTCAAAAGAGAAAGTCTTTGACGGAATTCCTCTTTATCCTTTTTATTGATTTTGCTAAGCCATCCGCCCTTGCCTGCCGCAAGAGCAAGGTTTTCCTCAATGCTCATTCCGGGCGCACTGCCACGCATAGGGTCTTGGAAAAGACGTCCGATAACCTTTGCCCTTTTGTGTGAGGGAGATAAGGTTATATCCTCGCCGTCAAGAACGATACTGCCCGTATCGGTTATAAAATCGCCTGCGATAGCGTTAAAAAGCGTTGATTTGCCTGCGCCGTTTGCACCGATAATCGAAATGAAGTCGCCGTCCTTAACGCTCAATGAAAGCTTGTCAAGAGCGAGCTTTGCGTTGACGGTATCGGGATTGAAGGTCTTTGTAATGTTTGTTATTTCAAGCATTATGCCGCCCTCCTTGCTTTGTTATGGTCTAATCTTCTCTTAAATTCAGGATATTTACTCTTGAGATAAGGTCCTGAAATTGCGATTATAACAATTACCGAGGATACCAGCTTGAGCATTGAAGCAGGCATATTGAAGCGAAGTGCAACGGTATAAACAAGGCGGAACACGATAGCGCCGATAACCACGCCTATTGCCTTTGCGGTAATCTTACCCTTACGCATAAACACGCCGCCGATAAGAAGCGAAGCGAGGGCAACGGTTACCATACCCGTACCTATATCGATGTTCACCGACTTTTGAGACTGTGCAAGCAAGCAGCCCGAAAGTCCCGTGAAAGCGTTTGAAATGCAAAGTCCGATAATCGTTGTAAACGCAGGGTTTATTGACGAAGAACGAACCATATCGGGATTGTTGCCCGTCGCACGAATTGCAAGTCCCAGCTTTGTTTTCAGGAAAAGCGATAAGAACAAAATCACAAGCACTACCGCTATCAGCGAGACAATAAGCACCGACTGCTTTTCAAGAAATGTGCCTGCAAGAAGCGTTTTCATTTTTGTAAAAACAGTTTCGGTTTTATTCATATTAAGCAATGACGAATTGCCCATAGCCGCTATGTTTATCGAATACAATGCCGTGTTGACGATAATTCCCGCAAGCAGGCTGTCTACGCCCATTTTCGTCTGCAAAATGGCGGTTATAAAGCCCGATGCGATACCTGCGAGCATTGCCGCTACGATTGAAAGATACGGGTGTCCCGATATTGCGACAACTGCGCCGACGGACGCTCCGAGTGTGAAGCATCCGTCAGTTGATAAGTCGCAGACATTAAGCATTGAATAACTCAAAAACAATGCAAGCACCGTAAGGGAACTGATAAGTCCCAATTCAAATGCTGTTTGTAATAATGCTGTGGCTGATACTAAACTCATAATTTGTTAAGTCTCCTGTTTATTCTGCCGCCGAGGTAAAGCTCTCTGCGGTTGTTATGCTCTGAATTTTTGTGCAATAGGGCTTGAAGGTTGTTTCAAGTGTATTGTAATCGTAACCAAGCTCCTTGCATATATCGGTGTTGATTGTTGCCGTGCCGTTATCAAATACAGTTACGGGAAGAGTTGCCGTGTCAGCACCGTCAACAAGAATATTAGCAATCATCTTTGCTGTTTCAACGCCAAGCTTGATATAATCAACGCCGTAGCCGAGGAATGCGCCGTTAAGTGCAAATGAATCTGCGCCTGTGAAGTGCGGGATTTTAGCCGCTGCAAGGGTTTCGTAAATTGAAAGCTCTGATTTCATAATTGTATTATCGGTAGGTGTGAATACTGCGTCAACCTTATCGTTTACAAGAGCCTGAGCTGCCTGCTGAACCTCAGCGATAGTTGTTCCTGTGCGTTCAACGTACTTAATGCCCTTTTTGTCAAGGAATTTCTTTGCTTCTTCAATCGGTGTTTTTGAGGAATCCTGACCCATATCGTAAAGGAGACCTACTGTTTTTGTTTCGGGGTTGTTTGCAAGGATAAGATTCATAATTGCTTCTGTATTGAGGTAATCCGAGGTGCCTGTGATGTTTGCACCGGGGTTATCAAGCGAATTTACAAGTCCTGCGCCGACGGGATCGGAAACTGCCGAGAAAACAATCGGAATATCTGTTGTTGCCGCTTGCATTGCGATTGCTACGGGTGTTGCGGTACCGACCATAAGGTCAACATTTTCAGCCTTGAAGTTTGAAATTATCTGAGCGAGAACGTTTGAATCGGCATTGCAGTTATCATAAAGGATATTGAACTTAACGCCCTTTTCCTGCTCGATTACCTTTAACTGTGCTTCGATATTTTCATAAATCTGATTGAGTGATGCGTCATCGACATAGTTGCAAATGCCGATTTTGTAAGTCTTTGATGAGTTGTTGTCTGAATTTTTGTTGTTTGCGCAAGCCGCAAAGCCTAAAACAAGTGCGAATACGAGTAATATTGATAATGCTTTTGTAATTCTTTTCATGGTGATTGGCTCCTTAATTTTATAAAATGTTTTGATGATTTTCGGTTTTTAATTTTACTGTCGCCATCGCCATCGTCTTGTTAAAATTATCATAAAATCACTCCAAACAAAAATAAAAAAAATCCTGTCCCAATAATTGGGACAGGATATAAATACCTGCGGTACCACCCAAGTTGACGAAATAACTTCGCCCGCTCTGCCTCATACTGAAATATATGAGCTGTACTGTAACGGGTACACCCCGTCGGTTACTACTTGCGAAAACGCTTTCGACCGCCCTCATAAGTCCATTCGCCTTAAATTTCACTGCTACCATCTCACTGTCGGCAACTCTCTTTGAGCTTCTGTAAAAGGTTACTACTCTTAATCATAGGTTTTGTGTTGTTTTTTATAAGATAGCACAAGTAAAAACACTTGTCAACACTTTTTTCAAAAAAATTAGAAATTAAATTTGTCGCCGTCTACGTTGTCTTTTTCTTCGGGAGCCTTTTCGTTCTCAACGGTAAAGTCAACGTTCATACCCTCCGAGCCGTATGAAAAGCCGTTGTAATCCATAGGATTGCGGTCGAAATTCATATCGGGCATAACAGGAATAATTCCGAAGGAGTCGGGCGATATAAGTCCCGAGTCAATAGCGTGCTTTTTAAGGTTTTCATAGTACATAGCCTTTGTTGTTTCAACATAAGGTGTAACATAGATGGTCGCAATTCCTGCGGTACACGCAACAAGCAAGTACCAAGCAAAGAAGCTCAAATCAAGCATAAACAAATCTGATTTGTATCCCTTTGTCATAATCTCACTCATTTTTCTTGCATCTCTTGAGTTAAGATTGGGATTATCGTGGATTATATATTTAACCTGCGAATATGAATACCCCTTAATAACGCCGGGAACTATCAAAAGCAAAGTCCAAAGATAAATGAAAATGTATGTGGTAAGCATCGTGGAAAGATACTTTCCGAAATTGTCAAAGCCCTCTTTGTAAATCGATTTCCAATCGGGGTTAAAGCCTCTTATGTGATTAAGATAATATCCTGCAAGAGAAGCTATAAAGGGCAATAAAAGTATACCGATTACGAAATTTGTGCCTCCGACGCCGACGGACGCATTGTCAGCCGAATCATAGTAATCGTCAAAATACACCATTCCGTTAGAGAGAATATTTTTTACGTTGACCCAAACAGCAAATCCGTTCTGCAAAAGGTAAATGATAATTGCCGCAAAGAACATTTTTATCCATCTTGTATCGGTGGAAATGAAATTTTTAGCCTCATACTTAATTGCCGGTCTGTTTAATACACCCATATTTTACCTCCTTATTCCCTGTGCCACTTCACGCCCTGCGGAGTGTCCTCAAGTACAATGCCCTGCGCCTTGAGCTCATCTCTTATTCTGTCCGCCTCAGCCCAGTTTTTCTCCTTTCGAGCGTTCTGGCGAGCTTCGATAAGCTTTTCAATCTCTTCGTCAAGGCTGCCTGTATCTCTATTATATACAAGTCCGAGAACATTTGTCAATTCGTCAAACAAATCAATGGCATACTTAATAAGTTCTGCCGATTTAGAGTCAATTACATTGACGTTTATATCCTTAACAAGCTCAAAAACAGCCGAAATACCGTCTGCGGTGTTAAGGTCGTCATCCATAGCCTCAATAAACTGCTCACGTCTTGAATCAAGCTGCTTTTTGATTTCCTCCGCATTTTCGGGAACAATATCCGTTGCGTTCTCCAATGCGAAATCAAGGTTGTTGCGGCAGGTGTAAAGTCTCTGAAGCGAAGCCTTGCACTGCTCGATTATATCGACGCTGTAATTTATCGGACTTCTGTACTGCGATGAAATCATAAGGTAACGGATAGGCTCATAGCCGTATTTTTCAGCTACATCACGAACTGTAAAGAAATTGCCGAGAGATTTTGACATTTTAACGTTGTCAACATTGATATATCCGTTGTGCATCCAATAATGTGCGAACGTAACGCCGTTGCAGCACTCGGACTGTGCGATTTCGTTTTCATGGTGCGGGAAGATAAGATCCTGACCGCCGCAGTGAATATCAATTGTATTTCCGAGGAAGCGATGAACCATTGCAGAGCACTCGATATGCCAGCCGGGTCTGCCCTTACCCCACGGAGACTCCCAATAGGGCTCGCCGGGCTTTGCCCCCTTCCAAAGTGCGAAGTCCATAGGCTCTCTTTTGAGCTCGCCGATGTTAATTCTTGCGCCTGCCTCAAGCTCCTCAAGCGGCTGATGCGAAAGCTTGCCGTAGCCCGAAAACTTCTTAGGGCTGAAATAAACGTCGCCGTTTTCAACGGGATAAGCATAGCCCTTTTCAACAAGAGTTGTAATGATATTTATAATCTCGTCGATATTTTCGGTAGCCTTCGGATGAACGGTAGCTTCACGGAAATTAAGTCCCTTTGCATCCGTCCAGAACTCCTTGATGTATTTCTCGGAAACAGTCTTGTAATCCGAATTTTCTTCAATCGCCTTTTTGATTATTTTGTCGTCAATGTCGGTAAAATTCTGAACAAAATTAACCTTGTAGCCTCTGTATTCAAGGTAACGGCGAAGCGTGTCAAAAACGCAAAGCGGTCTTGAATTTCCGATATGAATATAGTTGTAAACCGTAGGACCGCAAGCATAAATTTTAACCTCGCCGGGCGTGATGGTTTTAAGCTCCTCTTTTCTTCTTGTAAGCGTGTTATATATCCTCATTATGCCTCTTCCTTTCTTCCTCAAGCTCTTTTTGTAATTTATCTATCTTAACCGACATTCTGCAAAGCTCCTGCGACACGGGGTCGGGAATATGAATGTGGTCAAGCTTGTCAACTCGTTTTCCGTACTGCTTGACAATCCTTGCCGGAACGCCGACAGCCGTACAGTTTTCGGGTATTTCGTCAAGCACCACCGCACCTGCGGCAATATTTGAATTGTCTCCGACCTTAAACGGTCCTAAGACCTTTGCTCCTGCGCCTATCATAACGCCGTTGCCGATTGTGGGATGCCTTTTTCCAACGTCTTTACCCGTTCCGCCGAGCGTTACGCCCTGATAAAGTGTAACGTCGTCGCCGATTTCGGTAGTCTCTCCGATTACCACGCCTGTTCCGTGATCGATGAAAAATCTTTTTCCTATTTTTGCGGCAGGATGAATTTCAATTCCTGTCTTTCTGACCGCCCGCTGAGATATTGCTCTTGCTATAAATTTATGATTATGCGTCCAAAACCAATGCGCCTTGCGGTGCATCCTTATAGCCTTCAGTCCCGGATATAAAAGCAAGATTTCAGCATTTGACTTTGCGGCAGGATCCCTGTCCTTGACGGTTGCGATGTCCTCTTTTAGCTGTTCGAACATCAAAACACCTCCGATAAAAAAATAAAAAACGCCTTCAAAGTCTTGCGACTCCGAAGGCGAAAAATTCGCGGTTCCACTTCGATTTGTAACTCAAAAGGCTTTAACGCACCACTGCGTGCGAAGATACTGAAATTCCCTTCGCCTGCTCATAAGCGCACTTCGTAAATTTCCGTCTTAAAGGCGCTTTCAGCCGATGACGCCCTCTCTCTAAAAGCATAGAAAAATACTACTCTTCTTAATCACAGCATTTTTACAAATATATTGTACCACACTTATTTTGAATAATCAATCGAATTTTTACTGTCTTTTATATATATTATGCCTGAAATTACCGTAAGTACCGCTGTTATCCACAAAAGTCCGTTGGAAACATTGGAAAGAGTGAGCCAAGCAGGCAATTTTTCAAGGCAATTTGAATGTAAAACGTCGTTGATTATATAGTCAACCTCACAAAGCAGCATTATGACAATCGTAAATGTCATTTGGCTGACTGTTTTGAGCTTGCCCCAGATATTCGCAGGGATAACCGTTCCGTTTGAAGCGGCTATCATCCTTATTGACGCAATGGCAAACTCCCTTGTGAGGACTATCATTACAATCCAAATGTTACAAAGTCCCATTTCCATTAAAGCAAGCAGCGCCGAGGTTGTCAGCACCTTATCCGCTATCGGGTCAAGGAGTTTTCCGAAGTTGGTTATCTCGCCGTTTTTTCGTGCAAGCTTACCGTCTATGGCGTCGGTTATCGCCGCTACGGAAAATATCAGCGTTGCGATTAAAAATCTGTGAGGTAAGCCCTCCCAAAGAATTACTGCAAGGTAAATGGGCGTAATAATCATTCGAGCTATCGTGAGCTTGTTGGGTGTGTTTAATTTCATACTACTTCTCCGATTAAATCATATTCGTTTATACCCATTATCTCAACATCCACAAAATCGCCATCGTTTAATTCGTAGCCGCAGGTAAAGTTTACAGTACCGTCAATTTCGGGTGCGTCACGCCAAGTTCTGCCGTAATAGGTGTCGGTGTAAGCGTCATAGCCCTCGACAACCGTGCGCAAAACCTTGCCGATATTCTGCTCATTGAGCCTTTCGAAGATACGGAACTGCTGCTCCATTATCGCTTCTCCACGCTCTTTTTTAACGTCCTCGTCAATTTGGTCGGGAAGCTTTGCCGCAGGTGTTCCCTCCTCCGCCGAGTAAGCAAAGCAACCGAGTCTGTCAAACTGTGCTTTTTCAACAAATTCCGACAGCGTTTCAAAATCCTCCTCCGTTTCGCCGGGGAAGCCTGTAATGAGAGTTGTTCTCAATACGACATCGGGGATTTTCGCCCTTATTTTTTCAACAAGAGAAAGCAAGCTGTCCATATCGCCCACACGGTTCATACGTTTGAGAACAGGTGCGCTTGCGTGCTGAATCGGAATGTCAAAATATTTAACTATTTTATCGTTATTCGCAACAGTGTCGATAAGCTCGTCGGTAATCCTCTCGGGATAGCAGTAAAGAACTCTTATCCACTCCAAGCCATCGATTTTGGCAAGTGAGGTCAAAAGTGCGGGCAAAGCGGACTTTCCGTACAAGTCCTCGCCGTACCTCGTTGTGTCCTGTGCGACAACGACAATTTCCTTTACGCCTGAACGCACAAGGTCCTGAGCCTCTTTGATTATATCCTCCGGCTGTCTTGAACGGAATTCGCCTCTGATTGAGGGAATTGCGCAATATGTGCAGTGGTTTGAACAACCCTCTGCGATTTTAAGATAAGCAAAATATGACGGAGTTGTGAGCATTCTCTCGCCGTTCAAGGGCAAGCAGGTTTTGTCCGCAAAGCTCTCGATAGTTTCGTCGGACTCCAACGCATTTTTGCATATCTCGCAAATGTCGCCGTTTGAGCCGATACCTACAACCGCATCAACCTCGGGAAATTCCTTTGCAATTTCCTCTCTGTACCTCTCCGCAAGGCAACCCGTAACGATTATCTTACCGATAACGCCCTCGTTTTTCAGCTCGACCATATCGAGTATATTTTCGATAGCCTCTTTTTTAGCGTCCTCGATAAAGCCGCAGGTGTTCACGATCACCGCATCTGCACCGTCAACGTCATCTGTAATTTCAAAGCCGTTTTGAGCAAGACGTGCAAGCATAATTTCGGCGTCAACCTGATTTTTGGGGCAGCCGAGTGAAATCATACCTATTTTTTTACTCATAGTAATTACCATTGCCTTTCAAGTCATTGTCCGTATCCGCAACCTCGTTCAACGCCTTTTTTATATCGGAATAGGAATAGCCCATTCTCATCAAGCCGTTTATTGTCCGTTTGATATTTTTTTCGTCAGACAGCTTATTGCGGTATTTTGAATTCAACAATAATATAATACGATTAAAATCGTCTTTGTCAAGTGATTTTACAGTTTCGCTTGCAATTTCCGAGCTTATTCCCTTTTGCTTTAGCTCCTGTTCTATTCTTTTAGGGCTGTATTTTTTGCGCTCGTACAACTCCTGTGCATAAAGCTCGGCAAAGGCTTGGTCGTCAATAAGCCTAAGCTCCTCAAGCCTGTCGGCTGCCGATTGCGCAGCTTCTTTTGGATATTTTTGCGAAAGCTTTGTGATAATCTCTTTTTTCGAATGAGCACGGCGAGACAACAAACTCATTCCGTTTAAGAAAGCACGACGGGAGTTGACCGAGCGTTCAAGCTCAGCCAACTCCTCTTCATCTATACTGTTAAAATTATGCCATTTTTCAGAGTACCAGAAGTTACTGTCAACGGTCATTTTGTATTCGCCGTCGATATAAATATGTATCTTCTGCGCTCTTCCCGGTTTTACGCTAAGCTCCATAATTATTCGTCGTCAACGATAATATCGATTTTCGCCCTTGCTTCATCCTTTGTTGTAGCGACAGGCTTATAAGCGATAACCTCATCCTCGCCGTCGAAATCGTCAGTCTTATTTCTCGACTCTTCAATCTTCTCTCGGATTTTAGCCTCGATTTCGTTAGCGATTTCGGGATTATCTCTGAGGTACTGCTTGGTGTTCTCCCTGCCCTGTCCGACTCTCGTCTCGCCGTAGGAGAACCATGCGCCGCTTTTCTTCATTATATCCATTGAAACAGCCATATCGACAAGCTCGCTCTCTCTTGAAATACCCTCGCCGAACATAATATCAAATTCAGCCGTCTTAAAGGGCGGAGCTACCTTGTTTTTAACAATTTTAACCTTTGTATGTGAGCCGATAAATTCGCCGTTAGTTCCCTTGAGCGATTCCGTTCTGCGTACATCCATACGGATACTTGCATAGAATTTAAGAGCACGTCCGCCCGTTGTGGTTTCGGGATTTCCGAAAACAACTCCGACCTTCTCACGAAGCTGGTTAATGAAAATGATTATTGTATTTGATTTTGAAATAACGCCTGCAAGCTTGCGCATAGCCTGTGACATAAGTCTTGCGTGTGCGCCCATATGGCTGTCGCCCATTTCACCGTCAATTTCTGCTCTCGGAACAAGTGCGGCAACAGAGTCAACAACAATTACATCAAGAGCACCCGAGCGTGCAAGCTGTTCAACAATTTCAAGTGCCTGCTCGCCGTCGTCGGGCTGTGAAACAAGCAAGGAGTCAACGTCAACGCCGAGATTATGAGCGTAAATCGGGTCAAGAGCGTGCTCTGCGTCAACGAAAGCTGCCTCTCCGCCTGCCCTCTGAGCCTCAGCAACTGCATGGAGAGCAAGAGTGGTTTTACCTGAGGACTCGGGTCCGTATATTTCAATAATTCTGCCCTTCGGGAAGCCGCCGATACCCGTTGCGGCATCAAGTGCTATTGAGCCTGTGGGAATTGCCTCGATATTAAGAGCGTTCCCCTCGCCCAAGCGCATAATTGCGCCCTCGCCGTATTTTTTCTCAATCTGTGAAAGAGCAGTTTCAAGAGCTTTCTTTTTATTATCGTTTTTTGATACACTGTTTTTAGGTGCCATTATTTCAACCTCACAATCGCACAAATGTTCGTTTTCTAAATTATATATGATACTGTGTAAAAATGCAAGTGTTTTTTAATAATTTTATAAAAATTCAGGCAAAATATTTTACTATCGTCGTTTATTTCGCTGTTTTATCGGCTAAAAAGGGAAAAAGAGCAAATTTTTTATATTTTTTTGTAAAAAGGCTTGCATTTAGTTAAATATTCTGTTAAAATACTGTCTGTTATCGATTAAAGGAGGTGCCTCGCACTATGGCAAAATGTGAATTCTGCGGAAAAGATGTTGCTTTCGGCATTAAAGTTTCTCACTCACACAGACGTTCTAACAGAACTTGGAAGCCTAATGTAAAAAGAGTTAGAGCAATCGTAAACGGCTCTCCTAAAAGAGTTTATGCTTGCACTCGTTGCCTTCGTTCAGGCAAGGTTACAAGAGCTTAACTTAATTGCTGAATGAACTTACGCTCACCAAAAGGTGAGCGTTTTTTCTTTATCCTTTATGTGCTTCAAATGTATTTCACACACGCAAAAACGGGATACCCTCTTTTTGAGAGTATCCCGTTAATTTTGTAAATAAATCAGTCAAGAATTACGCCCATAACACCTGCGGGAGCAAGAACTGCGTTTGCCTCGTCCGTGTCAATGTGCATTGCGAGAGCATACTGCGGATTTACTCTTACGACCGTGTCGCCGAAAACAAGCGAACGCTCTGCCGAGTCAATTTTAACAGATACAACCTGCTTATCCTTAAGACCGTACTTTTCAGCATCCTCGGGAGTCATATGTATATGACGCTTTGCAACGATAACACCCTCTTTAAGCTCAAGCTCGCCCTTAGGTCCTACAAGCTTGCAAGCACCGCTGCCTGCGATGTCGCCTGATTCTCTGACGGGTGCCTTAACTCCGATTGAACGAGCGTCGGAAGCTGAAATCTCAACCTGACAAGCACTTCTGACAGGTCCGAGAATTGAAACTGCCGGGAAAGAAGATTTCTCGCCGATTACCTGTACTCTTTCCTCGCAAGCGTACTGACCGGGCTGTGAAAGATCTTTTTTCTTTGTAAGCTCATAGCCTTCGCCGAAAAGAACCTCGAGAGCCTCCTTCGTTACGTGAACGTGACGTGCCGACGTTTCAACCAAAACTGTTTTTTCCATTTCTAAATACCTTCTCTTATTGTATTATAAACCTAACTCGGCTCTTGCCGCCTTGATATTGGCAACAAACTTTTTACCGGTTTCGGTTATTTGCTTATAATCGCCTGTTTTTGCGCCTGCGGTAAGCGACGAGCCTGCACCTACGGCAACTGCGCCTGCTTTTATCCACTCTCCGACGTTATCTGCGTTAACTCCGCCTGTGGGCATCATTTTAGCATACGGGATAGGCCCTTTAATATCCTTGATAATCTTGGGTCCAAAGAGGTCTGCGGGGAATACCTTGAGAATATCCGCACCGTTTTCCATAGCGATAAGACCGTCTCTGACTGTCATAATACCGGGCATCATAGGAACTCTGTAACGGTTGCAAAGATGCAAAGTGTCCAAGTCAAGAGCAGGGCTTACAATATACTGTGCGCCCGAAAGCATTGCTATTCTTGCGGTTGTGGTGTCAAGCACCGTGCCTGCACCGAGAATAATCTCGTCTGGTGTGTAACGCTTTGCAAGCTCCTCAATAACCTTATCGGCGTGCGGAACGGTAAAGGTAAGCTCGATTGCGGCAACTCCGCCCTCAAGACAAGCATCTGTAATTCTTATAGCCTTGTCAACAGACTCGGCACGGACAACGGCAACTATACCGCAGTCCTGAATTTTAGTAAGTATTTTTTCCTTATCCATATTTAACTCCTGTTTAACGGCAGGAGCTAACCCCTGCCGCACAAAATTACAACTTTAATATTATAACAAATATTTATCCGTAATACAAGGTGCAAAACAGCGTCCGATATTTCAAGGTTGCGGAACACAATATTGCGGAAAACTTGCTTTTTTCGTAAGACAAGGCGTGACGACGAAGGAATATGCGATATTTCGAGTCGTCAGAACGCAGTATTACGGAAAAAGGGGATTATCTGTCTACTCTCGCCCCTGCACCGGACACTATCTTCTCAACCTCTTTAAGTGAAGCCATAGATGTATCGCCGGGTGTGGTCATTGCAAGCGCACCGTGTGCGACACCGTAGTTGACGGCTGTTTGCGGATCGCCTGTTGTCATAAGCCCGTAAATAAGACCAGATGCGAAGCTGTCGCCGCCGCCGACTCTGTCGTAAATTTCAAGTCCCGGCAAGGAAAGTCCGTTGTAAATTTTGCCGTCTGCGTAGCAAATCGCCGACCAATCGTTTACGGTTGCAGTCTTAACTGTGCGGAGTGTTGTTGCGATTACCTTGAAGTTCGGATATACCTTGCAAACCTCGCCGAGCATCTTTTTGTAGCCTTCGATGTTAAGAGATTTAAGGTTTTCGTCGTTGCCTTCGATTTCAAAGCCGAGGCAAGCGGTAAAATCCTCCTCGTTGCCAATCATAACGTCGATATATTTTGCAATTTCCTTATTGACCTCCTGTGCCTTTGCCTTACCGCCGATGTCGTTCCAGAGAGACGGGCGGTAGTTAAGATCATAGGACACAACCGTACCGTATTTTTTAGCTGCTTTAACCGCTTCAATAACAACCTCCGAGGTCGTTTCCGAAAGTGCGGCAAAAATTCCGCCTGTATGAAGCCAACGAACGCCGAGAGTACCGAAGATATAATCCCAGTCAATATCGCCTGCTTTAAGCTTGGAAACAGCGGTATTTCCCCTGTCGGACACGCCGACAGCACCTCTGATACCGAAGCCTCTTTCGGTAAAATTCAAGCCGTTTCTGACAGTTCTGCCGATACCGTCATATTTTACCCATTTAATGAGAGAAGTGTCAACTCCGCCTTGAAGCATAAAATCCTCAACAAGTCTGCCGACCTCGTTATCTGCAAGTGCCGTAACAGCCGAGGTTTTAAGTCCGAAGCAACGGCGAAGTCCTCTTGCGACGTTATATTCTCCGCCGCCCTCCCACGCTCTGAATGAACGTGCGGTTCTTATTCTTCCGTCGCCGGGATCAAGTCTTAACATTATTTCGCCCAAAGAAATTGCGTCAAAAGTACATTCCTCGGGTTTTCTCAAAGCCAATTCCATATTTATATCCTTTCAAACTTAAACGTTTATTACATAATTACCCAAAAGAATACAAGCCTCGCAAAGTGCCATAAGCACCAGAGCGATAATAAGATCCTTTTTGGATTTCTTACCGAGCAAGCCCTGTCTTTCCTTTTCTGTCGAAACGGTAATATCGCCGTTTTCGCCTAAGCTTTCTTTTTGAACGGGAGCTTTACGGTTTCCGTCAACAAAGAATTTAATAATGAATACTATCGCAACAAGTAAAAACAAGCCTGCTATAACATAAATCCACATAACGTAACCGCCCTTTCAATAAAATCAAACGCCCGAATAAGCGTTAAATCCGCCGTCAACCGCTATCGTCGTTCCTGTGATAAAGCTCGAGTAAGCCTCATCGCAGAGGAAAAGAAGTGAGCCCTCAAGCTCCTGCGGCTCGCCGAAGCGTTTCATAGGAGTTGCGGCAAGTATTTTGCCCGTTCTCGCTGTGGGTGTTCCGTCCTCGTTCCAAAGCAAAGCCTTGTTCTGATTTGTCGAGAAAAAGCCCGGTGCGATTGAATTTACACGGATACCGACATCGGCAAAATGTACTGCCATAAATTCGGTAAAGTTCTTAACAGCCGCCTTTGCCGCCGAATATGCAGGGATTTTTGTAAGCGGACGAAAAGCGTTCATTGAGGTTATCATTACAATACAGGTGTTTTCCTTTTTAGCCATATCGGGTGCGAACACCTGAGTCGGAATAAGCGTTCCGAGGAAATTAAGGTTGAAAACAAATGAAATTCCCTGTGGGTCAAGGTCGAAGAAGGTTTTTACATCGTCATTTTTTTCAACAAGATCGATTTTTTCAAGCGTCTCCTTTGTGGTTGTGCCCTTAGGATTGTTACCGCCTGCGCCGTTTAATAAAATATCGCAGGTTCCGAGCTTTTCGTTTACGATTTCCCTTGCCTTTTCCATGCTCTCCTTTTCGAGCACATTACAGCCGACAGCTATTGCCGTACCGCCGTTTTCCGTTATTTCATCGGCAACCTTTTGAGCCGCCGCTTCGTTGAGGTCGAGAACAGCAACCTTAACGCCCTGACGAGCAAGTGCCTTTGCAAAATCGCCGCAAAGAACTCCGCCGCCTCCTGTAACAACCGCTACTCTGCCATTAAGATTTTCATGTGTCATATCAATTTCTCTCCTTACTCTTTTTTACAGCTTCCCAAAGTCCGTTGAGATAAGCAACACCGAGTGCTCTGTCATAAAGACCGTAGCCGGGGCGTGCAACCTCTCCCCATATCATTCTGCCGTGGTCGGGGCGAATATATCCGTCGAAGCCGACATCCTGTAAAGCCTTGACGATTTCATACATATCAAGTGAGCCTGTATTGCTCTCGTGCGCCGTTTCGTTGAAGTGCTTGTCTATAACCTTTACATTGCGCAAATGTGCAAAATATATTCTGTCGCCAAACTCTCTTATCATTGCAGGCAAGTCATTTTTTGAGCTTGCGCCGAGCGAGCCTGTGCAGAAGGTAAGTCCGTTATACTTTGACGGTACAATTTCCAAAAGTTTTTTAAGAGACTCCCTGTCCTTGATAATTCTCGGAAGTCCGAAAATATCCCATGGCGGATCGTCGGGATGGATAGCCATTTTGACATCACATTCCTCACACACGGGCATAATCGCATCAAGGAAATATTTGAGATTGTTCCAAAGGTCATCAGAAGTAACACCCTTATACTTCTCAAAAAGCTCTTTGATTTCGGGCATTCTCTCCGTTTCCCAGCCGGGCATTGCATAGCCGTTTGAATTATCGTCAATGTCCTTGAACATCTGCTCGGGGCTTTTACCCTCAATCTGCACTCCGTCATAGGAAAGACAGGTTGCGCCGTCGCCCATATCCATTGCAAGGTCCGTTCTTGTCCAGTCGAAAACGGGCATAAAATTATAGCATATAACCTTAACGCCTGCTTTTGCAAGGTTGCGGATGCTTGTTTTATAGTTTTCGATATATTTGTCTCTTGTAGGCAAGCCGATTTTAATGTCCTCGTGAACGTTTACGCTCTCGATACACTCCATTGTAAGCCCTGCTTTTTCAATCTCTGATTTCATTTTCATAATGTCGTCAAGCTCCCACGCTTCGCCCGCAGGTAAATTGTGCAAAGCAGGAACAACGCCGACAACATTCGGGATTTGCTTAATTTGTTCAAGGGTTACAGTGTCCTTTTCGGAACCGAACCAACGAAAAGTCATTTGCATAGCTTCAACCTCCTATACATACGCTTTTATTTTATCACGTAGTATTATTATTGGCAATAAAAAATATGATATTTTTACAAATTAAAAGCACCTCAAGCAGTACAAAACCAATTGAGGTGCAGTTTGGCTGAGTGTTTATAAGGGAGTTTTGGTTTCTCGCATAAAAATCCCTTATGCTTTTGCCAAAAAAGCCTCGCAAGGCGTCAGCCTTGCTTCATTTCTCGGCTTCGGCATAAAAGAATTTTTATAACTACGAAACTGCAACGCACTTCAAAATAATATATTTTTGATACAAGAAAAGGCAACCCCCACAGATAATGCTGACGCATATCTGCGGGGGTTAACGAATTATTGTGCGAAAAGATGTTGTTTTGAAGCAAAACTGCCTTATGAACACTCAGCCTTATTATTTATTCTCTTTTAATTTGGCAAGGTATTCCCTGTCTTTTTTTGTAAGCTCGGCATTTTTAAGCATATCCGGTCTGCGTTCCAATGTGCGTTCAAGGGATTTTTCTCTGCGCCATTCATCGATATTTCCGTGGTGTCCCGACAAAAGTATATCGGGCACCTTCCTGCCGTGCCACTCGGGAGGCCGTGTATATTGCGGATATTCCAAAAGTCCGCTGTAATGACTTTCCAATTCCTTTGCCTCGTCGTTCGGCAAAACTCCGTCAATCATTCTTGCGATACTGTCCGAAAGAATAAGTGCAGGAAGCTCTCCGCCCGTCAAAACATAGTCCCCTATCGAGATTTCCTCGTCAACTATTTCCTCGATTATACGCTCGTCAACGCCCTCATAGTGACCGCACAGAATTGCGATATTCGGAAACTGCGAAAGCTCCTTAACACGCTTTTGAGTGAGTGTTTTGCCCTGCGCCGACATATAAATAAGATGCGGTTTTTTGCCGTCCTCGGAACAAAGCGAAGCGAAGCAGTCATAAATAGGCTGAGTTTGCATAAGCATACCCATTCCGCCGCCGTACGGTGCGTCGTCCACTCTGTTGTGCTTATCTTGTGTAAAATCTCTGATATTTACAGTGTCAATTTCAATTATTCCGTTTTTCCTCGCCCTGCCGATTATGCTCTCGTCAAGCACGGCATTGCACATCTCGGGGAAAAGAGTCATTATTGTTATTTTCATTTTTCAACGCTCTCCCCATCATCAAAAAGTCCTTTTATAGCGTCAATTTCAACAAAGCCTGCTTCAACATCCGTGCTTATAACCACGCTTTTAATTGCAGGAATGAGGGTTTCCTTTCCGTCGTCGGACTTAACCGTCCAGACGTCATTTGCAGGATATTTCTGAATATCGGAAATTTTGCCGTAAATCTTATCAGTGCCTGTCTGCCTGACCTCACAGCCTATTAAATCCTCAATAAACCAAGTGTTTTCAGGCAAATTCGCATCTTCTCGCTTCATATACAAGACCTTATTGCGAAGCGACTGCGCCTTTTCCATAGTGTCAACCCCATCAAGCGAGAGTATGACAATATTGCCGTGAGGACGAGCCGACTTCACAGCGATTTTTTCATTTCCGTTTTCGTCAAAATATACCGTTTTGAATTTTTTGATAAACTGCGGCGCATCACACCACGGATTGAGACGAACCTCGCCCTTTACGCCGTGAGTGCCGACTATCTGCCCGAGCTCAAGATAAGGTTTTAGCATATTTCCCCCATAAAAGCTAAGGGGTACATAATGTACCCCCACTTAATCAGTCAATATCAATTTGAACTTTTTCCCCGTCCTTAACGGCACGTGCCTTAACAACGGTTCTGATTGCCTTTGCAATTCTGCCCTGCTTACCGATAACTCTGCCCATTTCACTTTCGTCAACGTGGAGATGATATACAATGATGCCTCTCTCGTTGGGCTCGTCAACCGTAACGCTGACCTTATCGGGATTTTCAACAAGGCCTTTTGCAATGATTTCAAGAAGTTCTTTCATCTAAAAGATCCCCCTTGATTATTTAATAATGCCGTTCTGCTTAAGCAAAGCCTTAACAGTATCTGTGGGCTGAGCGCCGTTCTTGATCCACTGCTGAGCCTTCTCTGCGTCGATATTAACGATTGCAGGAGTCTTCATGGGGTCAAATGTACCGATTTCCTCGATGCACTTACCGTCACGGGGAGCTCTTGAATCTGCTACGATTACACGGTAGAAGGGAGCCTTCTTTGCGCCCATTCTGCGAAGTCTGATTTTTACTGCCATTTTGTTTTCCTCCAAAATATATTATAAATAATTTTATGCCAACCACTTAAATTAAAGTGCTTAGTTGATAAGTTTACATCGGGAAGCCGCCAAAGCCGCCCTGTCCGCCTCCGAAATTCATTCTCGAAAGTTTCTTTCTCATTCCCTTTGAGTTGAACTGCTTCATCATCTTCTGCATCTGACGGTACTGTGAGAGAAGTCTGTTGACGTCCTCAACCTGCATACCGCAGCCTGCCGCAATTCTCCTTTTCCTCGACGGGTTAATAATGTCGGGATTTGCACGCTCTTTGGGAGTCATTGAGAAAATAATTGCCTGTATTCTGTCAAGCTGACCGTCGTCTATATCGACGTTTTTAAGCTTGCTTCCGACGCCCGGCAACATTGAGAGAATGTCCTTCATAGAGCCCATTTTCTTAACCTGCTGCATTTGGTCGAGCAAATCGTTGAGGTCAAACTTGTTTTTACGGATTTTCGCTTCAAGCTCCGCCGCCTTCTTTTCGTCAAGTGCCGTTTCAGCCTTTTCGATAAGTGAAAGCACGTCGCCCATACCGAGTATTCTCGACGCCATTCTGTCGGGATAGAAATAATCAAGCTCATCAAGCTTTTCGCCCATACCGACAAATTTAATCGGCTTACCCGTAACAGCTCTTGCCGAAAGAGCCGCACCGCCTCTTGTGTCGCCGTCCATCTTGGTAAGCACCATACCGTCAATGCCGAGTGCCTCGTCAAAGGTACTTGCGACGGTAACTGCATCCTGACCCGTCATTGCGTCAACGACAAGCAAAATCTCGTGAGGATGAACGGCAGCCTTAACATTCTGCAATTCCTCCATAAGCTCACGGTCAATATGCAAGCGACCTGCGGTATCTATAATAACATAGTCATAGCCCTGATCCTTAGCGAGAGCCACAGCCTGCTTTGAAATCTCAACGGGGTCGCCCTGTCCCTTTTCGAACACGGGAACTCCGACCTGCTCGCCGACAACCTGAAGCTGTTTAACGGCAGCCGGACGGTAAACGTCGCAGGCTACAAGCAACGGTCTGTGATTTTCTTTTTTCAATTTAAGAGCAATCTTTGCACAGTGTGTTGTTTTACCCGAGCCCTGCAAGCCGCACATCATAACGATTGTAGGCGGATGAGAAGCATAGGCAAGTCTTGTCTGTGTACCGCCCATAAGGTCGGTAAGCTCTTCGTTTACAATTTTAATTACCATTTGGGCAGGAGTAAGGCTCTCCATAACCTGCGAGCCGATAGCTCTTTCTGTTACCCTTTGGGTAAAGTCCTTTGCTACCTTATAGTTAACGTCCGCCTCAAGCAAAGCAAGACGAACCTCACGCATAGCCTCTTTAACATCCGATTCGTTAAGACTTCCCTTGCTGCGAAGCCGTCCGAATGCGGATTCGAGTTTATCCGATAAACTTTCAAATGCCATTTCAGTACCTCTTATTCAACCACAGACAATGCCAGAGATTTGATTTTAACAACGGTTTCGTTGACCTCTCTTGACAAGTCGTGTTCGAGATTGTAAACATTTATCTTTTCGGCGCAGTCGATTATACCGTTCATACATTCCGTAATATGCTCAAACTTAGCCGCAAAGCCAAGTTTTTCTTCCATTTCATAAAGCTGAGCCTCGGCACGCTTAATAGCATCCCTTACGCCTTGACGGGTAATACCCTCATTCTCGGCAATTTCGGAAAGCGAAAGATCGTCATTATAATAATAATTGAGAAAATCCCTCTGCTTTTCGGTAAGAACGTCGCCGTAAAAATCATATAAAATTGTTATTTCAACGTTATTAGCCATTAAAAATGCCCTCTTCCGAACGTATAATTCGCAACAACACCCTGTAAAGTCCATTCACTTTACAGGGTGCTATTATACTAAATAAATATCAATTTGTCAAGAGAAATTTATCTCCAATCGATAACCGCATCATGCGAGCCGTTGTTTAAGTCGTCATTTCCGACAACTACCTTCTTTGTCTTATCCTCTGTCTTTTTTGCGGTTGTTTCAGGCTCGGTAGCAGGCGCAGCAGTCTCCGCCTCTTTCTTTTCCTTGTCCTTTGCCACCTGTGCGGCAGTCTTTGTTACAAGGTCCTCATACATCTCCGCATAGCCGTCCTTGTCGGTCGTTACGGGTATTTTTTCGCCGTTAACATTTGTAATAAACAAATCTCCGTTTTCGTCCGTCGAATACTCAACCTTATTATCGGTATTGGGCTTTTCCTTAAAATCCTCGTTCTTTTTACAAGCTGTCATAAGCGTTGCCATAGCAACAAGTGCAAGCGCAACGGCAATAATAGATTTTTTCATAGCATTTCCTCCAATATAAATCTAAGCTTATTTTAACACAAAAGCCGATATTTGCAAGCGTTATTTCAATTCTGCTATCGTAACGCCCTCTTCGCCCTCACCGTAAATACCCGTGCGATAGGTTCTGATATTAGGATGCTTCCTCAAATGAGCTTGAACAGCCTTTCGAAGCGTTCCCGTGCCCTTGCCGTGAATTACGGTAAATTCATTGAGCCCCGAACGCAAAATGCTGTCAATAAAGCGGTCAAGCTCCATAATAGCCTCTTCCCTGTCCATACCTCTTAAATCAACGCTCGTCTTTGCGCTTTGTGTTTTAAGCTCGGTCTCTGTCGTTCTGACGGTACGGCGCTTCGACTGCTCGGTGCTTTTCTTTTTCTCGCCTAAAAGCCTTAGCGTATCCTCGGAAACCTTTGTTTTGATTATGCCTGCCTGAACCTCAACATTTCCCTTTGAGTCTGCAACGCTGACAACCGTTCCTTCCGTGCCGAGAGTGGTTATGCGGACATTGTCGCCTACTTTCAACGGTCTCGGAAGCTTGTAATCGCCGTCATCATCGTCATAATAGGTCTCACTCGTCAAATCGTCGATAGCGTTAAGGTGCTGCTTCATGGCAGCCTTTGCCTTTCTTGCCATCTCGGCGGCGTTTTTCTCTTTCGCCTGTTGTTTACGGAGCATATCAATCTCAAGCATAAGAGAATTTGCGGCACGCTTTGCGTTTTCGACAATCCGTTTTGCCTCGTTCTGCGCTCTTTCGATTTCCTTATCGCTCTTTTTCTGCGCTTCGTCAAGCTTTTGCTGAACAGACTCCTTCATTTTGTCGATTTGAGCTTTAAGCTCCTCTGTTTTGCGACGCTCGTCCTCCATTTGAAGCCTTGTTTTTTCAAGGCTGTCAACAACGTCCTCAAAGCGTGTATTTTCCTCTGAAATAAGCGTTTGAGCCGCTTCGATTATTTCATCGTTAAGGTTCAAATGCCGTGAAATCGCAAAAGCGTTTGAACGACCCGGTACGCCGATTAAAAGCTTATATGTAGGGCTCAACGTTTCAACATCAAATTCGCAGGAAGCGTTTTCTACCCTCTCTGTTCTCAGGGCGTATTCTTTAAGCTCGGAATAGTGAGTTGTAGCGGCAATCTTTGCACCTTTTCTTCTGAGATATTCAAGCACCGAAACGGCAAGTGCCGCACCCTCAACGGGATCTGTGCCTGCGCCGAGCTCATCTATCAAAATAAGCGACGATTCATCTGCAATTTCGGTTATCGATACGATTTTTGTCATATGCGCAGAGAACGTGGAAAGCGACTGCTCAATGCTCTGCTCCTCGCCGATATCGCAAAGAATATTTTTGAAAATGCAAAGACGTGAATTGTCGTTTGCCGGAATATAAAGTCCGCACTGCGCCATAAGCGTCAAAAGTCCGAGCGTTTTAATCGCAACCGTTTTACCGCCCGTGTTGGGACCTGTAATAACAAGCGAATCAAAATCCTCGCCGAGTCTGATGTCAACGGGCACGACCTTTTGCGGATTGAGAAGCGGATGGCGTGCTTTTTTCAATTCGATTATGCCCTCGTCGTTAATTATCGGCTTTGTGGCTTTCATTTTATAACCCAGCTGTGCCTTTGAGAAAATCAAATTGAGCTCGACCGCACTCTTATAGCTTAAAATTATGCTGTCCGCAAATTCCGACGCCGCAACGGAAAGCTCCGATAAAATTCTGTCGATTTCATCCCTTTCCTTGCTCTGCAAGACCTTGATTTCATTGTTCGCCTCAACTACTGCGGCAGGCTCGATAAACACCGTTGCACCGCTTGAAGATGTGTCGTGCACCATACCTGCAACCTGTGAGCGATGCTCGCTTTTTACGGGAACAACAAATCTGCCGTTTCGCTGTGTTACGATAGCGTCCTGCAAGCTGCTTCGGTAAACGGGAGAACGCAGCATTTTATCAAGCTGCTCTCTTATTCTCGACTCCTGCGCACGCATTTTTCTGCGTATTGTTTTAAGCTCCGACGAAGCGTTATCCGACATCTCACTTTCGGATATAATCGCATTGTTTATCATATCCTCAAGAAATTTGTTAGGATAAAGCGAATTGAACAAATCGTCAAGCGCCGTGTTCATACCTGCCGACTTATCGTGCCATGAAAGTATGCCTCTTATAACCCTGAGCACCTGTGAAATATCAAGTAATTCACGCATATTAAGCACGCCGCCTGCCTGCGCACGACGGAGTGAGTTGTCAATATTCATAAGGCCGCCGAAGCCGGGTGCTCCGAATTTCGCAATCAAAATATGCGCCGCTTCGGTCTTTGAAAGTAAGCTTGAAGCCTCGAAAATATCATATGACGGCGTAAGTGCCAATGCCTCCTGTCTTGCATCCTCACAAGCGGTAAGGTCTGCAAGCTGAGAAAGTATTTTCGGTAATTCAAGTGAAATGTAATCCTTTTGCATTTATAAAGTCCTCATAGAATTGTAAAATTCAAGTGTTTTGAAATTTCTGTCCGATTTAACCCTTGTGTATATTTCGGTTATATATGAAAGTTCGGATAATTCGGAGTCAGTCATTTTGAAGCTGAAAAGCTTTTCAAGACTTGAGAAAACAATGTGCCGCATTGCCGTAACAATACGCAGCGGAAGCGGAAAAAGAGCGTTTCCCGAGACACAGTTTTCACAATAGAGAAGTCCGTGTTCAACGTCAAAATACATTGTAGGAGTTTCAAACTCTCCGCACCTCTCACACGCAACAAGGCTCGGTGTATAGCCCGAAAGCGACATAAGCCTGAGCTCGACAATAGCCTTTAGCTGCTGTGCAGGCTTTTTGTCGTGAGCCAGCATATAAAGAGCGTTCAGCATAAGGCGCAAATAATCGGTTGCCTGCTCATCCTGCGGCGACAGCTCACACGCAAGCTCGGCAAAATACTGTGCGAGAGCAAGCTTTTCAATATCGCTTCTCAACTCAAAAAACATTTCGATACTCTGCGCCTCGTCAATTATGTAGCTGTCCTTTCCCGAATAAAAGGAAAGCTGCGAATAGCAGAATTGACCTGTGGTGGAATGTTTTTTGCTTTTTATGCTCTTTGCCCCTCTGACGAAAGCCTTTACGATACCCATATCCTCCGTCAGCACCGTAACAAGCTTGTCCCGTTCACCGATATTCTGTTCTCTGAGGATAAGACCCTTTGTGTTGTACCTCATTTTTTGCTTCCTCGGTTTTCTCTTCCTGTTTTATAGCGTTATATTTTATATAATCGTCAATTTTTCCGCTTTTGGAAAAAACGTACCAAAAATCCTCGCTTTTCATAACAATACCGCCTTAAAAGATTTATATAATTAACTTAACCTTTTAAGACGGCTGTATTACTGTTAATCTAAACCAAAATTGTGAATAATTCCTTCTCTGTTTCGCCAATCCTCTTTTACCTTTACCCAGCATTGAAGATTTACCTTTATATCAAAGAAGCTTTCAATATCCTGACGTGCATAGGTGGATATTTTTTTGAGCATTTGACCGCCCTTGCCGATAATAATTCCCTTATGGCTTTCACGCTCGCAATATATTGTCGCTTCGACGTCCATAATACCGCCGTCATCACGCTCTCTCATTCTTTCGATTGCAACCGCTGTACCGTGAGGAATTTCCTTGTCCAAAAGACGAAGCATTTTTTCCCTGATAATTTCAGCGACAAGCACTCTTTCGGGCTGATCCGTCAAGGTGTCGTCGGGGAAAAAGTGGATGCTCTCGACCGACAACGCTTTTAATTCGTCAAGCAAGGCGTCAAGTCCGTCGCCCGACTGTGCGCTGACGGGAACAATCGCTTTGAAATCATAGAGAGCCGACAGCTCGGCAAGCTTTTTCATAAGCTCGGTTTTGTCCTTGAGCATATCGATTTTATTGACTGCAAGCACAACCGTCATTTTTTCCGTCTTGAATTTTTTTATAAGCTCAAGCTCTGCCGTGTTGAGCTTTTCATCGTTTGCATCAACCACAAAAAGGCAGGAGTCAACACCGGATATGCTGTCGCTTACAGCCTGCACCATCTTTTCGCCGAGCTTGTTTTTCGGCTTATGAAAGCCGGGCGTGTCCGTAAACACAAGCTGAACATTGTCCTCTGTTGTCAAAACGCCCATTATTCTTGTTCTTGTAGTCTGCGGCTTTGACGAAACAATGGCTATTTTGCTGCCTATAAGTCTGTTAAGAATTGAAGATTTGCCGACATTTGCCTTGCCGACAATGGCGATAAACGCCGTTTTTGATGTATTGTTCATTTAATATTTCCTTTATTTTTTATCCTTAGAAGCCTTACCGAAGCCCTTGAATATAAACACCGTTGCAGGGATTATCGAAAGTATGAAAACAACAAGCATAACGGGCTTTTCACGGTAATATAAGAGCATTTGCGAAAATGCTTCGGGCTGACCGAGTATTGCAATTCCCGTTGCCACCGCAAAAATCACACATACAAGCACCGCACCTGCCGCCGTGTCCTTTGCCATCTTGCCGTTTTTTGTATATTCCTCACTCGCAAGGTCAACCGTCCGTTCAACCGCCGTGTTTATAAGCTCTGCCGCCACGACCGCCATATTTGCAAGGAAAATTACAGCTAATTGAGTTCTTGTAATTTCAAAGAAATCATAGACAAAAAGAAAAGAATACATATATATCATACATACAAAGTGTATTCGCATATTTCTTTCGTATCTCAACGCCTCAAAAATCCCCGAAAAAGCGTAGCCGAAGCTCTTTATAAGACTTTTCATCGCTTATTCCTCGTCGAGATAATAGCTTCCGTTTCTTTTAAGACCGAGCTGTGTGAGAACGCTCTCTTCCTTTTCACGCATATGAACAGCCTCAAGTCCGCCGTTCTCGTGATCATAACCCAAAAGATGCAAAAGTGAATGTACCGTCAAAAATGCAATTTCCCTCTGAAGCGGATGACCGTATTCCTCCGCCTGTGCAAAAGCCTTTTCAATGGAAATGACTATATCGCCGAGCATCTTTGCGCCTGTGTCGTGATTTATGTCGTAAACACCGTTTTCGCCGAGAGGGAATGAAAGAACGTCTGTCTCCCTGTCTATGTTCCTATGTTCAAGATTGAGCTTGTGAATTTGCTCGTTATTTACAAAGGTTACGCTGATTTCAGCCGAGCCTTCAAAATTTTCCTGTCTGAGCACTGCGTTGCAACAACGGCGCACAAGCATACGCACACCCGTCGGTATTTTAATATCCTTTTGTTCGTTTGAAATAATTACTTTAATCTTATCCGTCATTTTCTCTTCTCCTCACTTTTTTCATAAGCCTTGATTATATCCTGTACCAATTTATGCCTTACGACATCTTTTTCGGTAAATTCATTGATTGCAATACCGGGAATGTTTTTCAAAATCCTCATTGCCTGTTTAAGTCCCGATTTTTTGCCGTCGGGCAGGTCAATCTGCGTTATGTCACCCGTAACAACCATCTTTGAATTAAAGCCGAGACGGGTCAAGAACATTTTCATCTGCTCTTTTGTCGTGTTCTGCGCCTCGTCAAGAATTATAAAGCTGTCGTCAAGCGTTCTGCCTCGCATATAAGCAAGCGGTGCTACCTCAATGCTTCCCCTCTCCTGATATTTCTGAAAAGACTCTGCACCGAGCATATCAAAAAGAGCGTCATACAAGGGGCGTAAATACGGGTCAACCTTTTGCTGTAAATCGCCCGGAAGGAAGCCCAACTTTTCGCCTGCCTCAACAGCAGGTCTTGTAAGAATTATTCTGTTTACCTCTTTCGCACGAAAAGCCGTAACAGCCATCGCAACCGCAAGATAAGTCTTTCCCGTGCCGGCAGGTCCTGCTCCAAGAACAATCGTGTTGTTTCTTATCGCCTCGATATATTTTTTCTGACCGAGAGTTTTAGGCTTTACAGGTTTGCCCTTTGAGGTAACGCAAACGCAATCGCCCGTCATCTCGGAAAGCTTTTCCTCGGAGTCGTCCTTTACAAGCGATATAACATAGCGGACATTTTGGTCCGAAAGCGACTCGCCCTTATTTATAAGCATAAGAAGTCCTTTAACAGCTCTTGACGCCTTATCGACGTTTTCCGCTTCGCCCGTGATTTTAAGCTCCGAGCCTCTGTTTATAACGCTTACGCCGAACTCCTTTTCAATAAGCTTGATATTCTCGTCAAAGCTGCCGAAAAGGCTGACGGCGTGTTCCATTCTGTCAACATTGATTATCTGCTCGAACACCGAACGACCACCTTTTGAAAAATCTATTTATATTTAATATATTTTACCACAATGTATTATCATTTTTCAACAAAAATTTCAAGTCTTTTACCTATTTCTTTCTTGCACTCATAGTTTCCGCTGAACAGCGGCGTTCCGTTTACAAAATCGAACGAAAAATTCGAGGAAAGTATCTGCTCGCTCTCCGAATACATAGCTCTGTAAGAGCAAGCATAAAGGTATGCCGAATAAATCTTTTTGTACTCTTCGGGGAAAGCCTCGCAAGGCTCGGAATAATAAACTCTTTTTGTGATTTTTCCGAGAGGCAGGCTCATATCTCCGTTTGCCACAAAGCTTTTTTCGGTATAAGCATTATCCTCCCCCACGCCGATACCAAGCGGAATTTTAAGCCCGAATATAAACAGCGAATTCTGCTCCGACAGCTTTGAAAGCCTTGAAAATTGTACATCGTTACAGGAAGCATTGATTTCATTTTTCACACGGGCGTGAACCTTACCCCTCGCCGATTTCAGATTATAGGTCTTGTCAAGATTTTCGGTAATTCCCGAAATAAGCAGATCGCCTTTAAGCACTGCATCGCCCGAACGCACTTCGGCAACACCCACCGTCGCTTCAATTCCCATAATCGTTCCGTCCTGTGAGGCAATTATATTACATGGCGTTGTGCTGTCGGGAAATTCGGGAGCCTCGCTCAATTCGCTTACGACAATTTCAACCCTTGAGCCCTTTATATTTACGCTTGCCCATGCGATTTTCGGCAACAGCTTTTTAGCCTCATATGCCGCCTCCGACGGAGAAATTGCCGACCGTCTTGCGCCCACCTTTACGCCGACTGCTTCAAACGCATCTAAAATTTGCTCGTCGGAGAGCGTTTTATTGCCCGAAACCGACACGCTCCATATCATTGTCGATAAAAACGAAACGGTAATTATCGCCGTCATAAAGCCTGCAAGCAAGCCGATTCTTCGCCTGTTTTTATGAATAAAGAACGGCAGTCCGTGCTTTTTTGTTATCCTCACACGAACACCCGAATTTTTTGCGGAAGCTTTTATAGACTTGTACCCGTTAACCGTTGTGTCGGCTGTTATATAATTCTTTTCCTTTTTCATATTCCAAAGCGGTATTTTATTCATGGTACAGAGGTTTACAAAGCGTTCGGGGAAGCCGCCGTAAGCGGTAAAGGTTACAAAACCCAATAAAAATCGTATCAGCCTTATTATCAGCATTCCCTCACCCCTGACCTTCAAATTCCACGCTTAAAATATTTCCGCTGATAACCGTTTGTATCTCGGAATAAGCCTTAATTTCCATATCGTCTCCGACAAAGGTTATAATGAGCTTGCCTGCGTTTAATCGCACCTTATCCTGCGTGTATTCAATTATCCCACGGCATCCATCAACGGAAATTTCCCTGTTCCCCTCCGCTTCGATATGCGGAAGCTCTGCCGTAAGTATTTCGGGTATATCCAAAGCAGTTTTGAGCTTTTCGCCTGCAATGCTTTTTCGCTTTTCTCGTGATTTCTTTCCGCTTGAACTCATTTGCTCACCTCGCTCATATATCTATATGACAAAGCATATAATTTGATACCATAAAGAGAGTGTGATGATATGGAAAAAATGAAAGCTCATATAGGCAACCTGGTTTTAATAATTTTTTCGTTAGGTGCGTGCTTCTGCCTTTTTTCAAAATCGCAGGTCTGTGCCTCGGGGATAAAAGAGGGTATGCTTCTGTGCGTCGATAGCGTTATACCGACGCTTTTTCCGTTTATGATTATTTCGCAATTTATCGTAAAATCGGGGATATGCGATTTGTTCGGCAAAATTTTCGGAAGAATTACGGTTAAACTCTTTCGCCTGCCCCCTGTCGCCTCAAGCGTGATTTTAATGTCGCTCATAGGCGGTTATCCTATCGGTGCAAAAATGACCTATGAATTGCTGTGCGAGGGTAAAATCTCGCAAAAAGCGGCTCAAAAATTAGACCTTTTCTGCATTAACGCAGGCCCTGCTTTTATAATCAGCACCGTCGGAACAATGCTTTTGGGAAATACCCGTGCAGGCGTTATTCTCTACTGCTCGGTTGCTCTTTCCTCTGTTATAATCGGGATTTTAACAAGGTTTATTGATGCGGAAAAGGCTTACGAATACAAAAAAGAGGCGCCCGTAATTCTCAAAAATCCCATTGAAGCGCTTTCGTTTTCCGTTACCGACAGCGTAAAGGCTATGATTTCCGTTTGCAGCTGGATTGTGATTTTTAATTGCTTAATTAAATACATTTGCTCGTTCTCGTTAAACGGATATACAGTTGCGTTATCGAGTATTCTTGAAGTTACAAGCGGAATTAAAATGTCGCTGAATTTACTGCCCGTTCCTGCGTTTGCGGCAATAATCTCCTTTGGCGGACTGTCCGTTCACTGTCAAATTTATTCTTATGTAGCACGGACTGGGCTGTCGGCAAAGCTGTTTTATACGGCAAGGGTATTATGCTCTGCGGTATCGGCTCTTATCTGCTCGGTAATTCTCAAATTCGTTCCGTGCGAAATTGACGTGTTTGCAAATACGTCAACGCCGTCATTTGAGGCATATTCCGTATCTCTCCCCACCGCCTGCGCTCTGCTTTTGATGTGTTCTGTTTTGATTTTTGAGCTTGACAATGAAAGAAAATCAAGAAATGAAATTCGCAAGCGATAGAAGGCTTTGAATTTTTGAAATATTGTGATATAATTAGATTTAACATACCACTAAAAATATTTTATCCGCAACAGGATGTGAAAAAAATGAGAAAATCGGTTTTTAACACAGTCAGCATATCCCCTGCCTGCGCCTACTGTCAGCACGGCAAGCCCTCGCCCGACGGTGAAACGGTGCTTTGCGTGAAAAAAGGCGTTGTCGCAAAGGATTATAAATGCAGAAAATACAAATATGATATTATGAAAAGAGTTCCTCGCCGTGCGCCCGAGCTTCAGCAGTTTGACGAGGACGATTTTAAGCTTTAATCTAATAACACACAAAAAAGGCAATCTGTTTTTCAGATTGCCTTAATTTTTTACTGTTTTCAGTCCTTGCGCCAAACCATTTTGTTGACAACTCCCGTATATGACTGAACTATTTTTATTATCTTTGTTGAGATGTTTTCATCCGTATAATCGGGAACGGGAACGCCGTAGCAGCCGCTTTCGTTGAGCTCAACGGCAACGTCAACAGCCTGCAAAAGCGATTTTTCGTCAATGCCTGCAAGCACAAAGCAAGCCTTGTCGAGAGCCTCGGGGCGTTCTGTTGAGGTTCTTATACACACGGCAGGGAACGGCAAGCCGACGCTTGCAAAATATGCCGCTTCCTCGGGCAATGTACCGCTGTCGGAGATGACCGCAAACGCATTCATCTGCAAGCAGTTATAATCGTGGAAGCCGAGCGGCTCATGCCTGATAACCCTCTTGTCAAGCTCAAATCCGCTTGCCTCAAGCTTTTTGCGGCTTCTCGGGTGGCAGGAATAAAGGATAGGCATATCGTACTTTTGAGCAGTCTTATTTATAGCGTTAAAAAGAGAAAGGAAGTTCTTTTCGGTGTCGAGATTTTCCTCTCTGTGAGCCGACAAAAGAATATACTTGCCCTTTTCAAGTCCGAGCCTTTCGTGAATATCGGAATTTTTGATTTCCTCCAAATTTTTATGGAGCACCTCCGCCATAGGCGAGCCTGTAACATATGTTCTCTCCTTAGGCATACCCGCTTCGATAAGATAGCGGCGCGCGTGCTCGGAGTAGCACAAATTGACGTCCGAAATAATATCAACAAGTCTCCTGTTAGTCTCCTCGGGTAAACACTCGTCCTTACAGCGATTGCCTGCTTCCATATGGAAAATCGGGATATGCAATCTCTTTGCGGAAATAGCCGAAAGGCAAGAGTTTGTGTCGCCCAAAATAAGCAGAGCATCGGGCTTCAGCTGTGCCATAAGCTTATATGAGCAGTTAATGATATTTCCAACGGTTTCGCCCAAATCGCTGCCTACCGCATCCAAATAGACGTCGGGCGAGCCCAGCTTCAAGTCCTTAAAGAAAATATCGTTAAGATTATAATCGTAATTTTGACCTGTGTGAGCCAAAATGCAATCAAAATATTTACGGCTCTTGTCAATTACCTCCGCAAGCCTGATAATCTCGGGGCGTGTGCCGACAATTATCAGCAATTTCAATTTCCCGTTATTCTTAAAGCTTACGTCGGAAAAATCCGTTTTAATTCCCATTTGTTATACCACCTTTAATATGCCTTTGATTTTGTATTCGGCTTTTGAAAAGTTTATGTTATACCTCTTCGAAGTACGTATCGGGCTTACTCGGATTGAAGCACTCGTTGCACCACATAATCGTAACCATATCGGTATCGCCGAGGTTTTCGATATTGTGGGTATAGCCTGTCGGTATATCGACAACCTCAAGCTTTTCGCCCGAAACAAAATACTCGTAAACCTTTTTCTCGCCGATTTTGCGGAAGCGAATAACTCCCTTGCCGCTTACCACCAAAAACTTTTCGTTCTTCGTGTGGTGCCAATGCTGTCCCTTTGTTATGCCGGGCTTCGAAATGTTAACCGATACCTGACCTCTGTCCGTAGTCTTTACGATTTCCGTAAAAGAGCCTCGCTCGTCCTTATGCATATTAAGCGGATAAGCAAATTTGTCGGTCGGAAGATACGAAAGATAGGTTGAATAAAGCTTTTTCGAAAAGCTGCCGTCTGTCATATTAGGCACCATAAGGCTTCCCCTGCTGTTCTTGAACGAATAAATCAAGTCGGCAAGCTTGCCCAAAGTAACAAAATGCGAAACGGAAACAGTATAAAAGTCGCCCTGCTTATGACCTCTGTCCATAAGCACCTCAAGCAGCTCATTTATAACATCATCGATATAGATAAGCTCCATTTCATGATTTCTGTCTCTTATTTCTATCGGCAAGTCGTTTGCGATATTATAGCAAAAGGTTGCGACAACGCTGTTATAGTTAGGTCTTGACCATTTTCCGAAAAGATTTGAAAATCTGAAAACATAGACCTTTGCGCCCGTTTTTTCGGAGTATTCAAAAAGAGCGTTTTCGGCAGCACGCTTACTCTCCCCGTAAGGATTATCAAGCTTTGCCTGAATTGAAGATGAAAACGCAATTCTCGGTGTGTTTCCGTATTTTTCAAGCGTATCGAGGAGCTTTGAAAGGAAGCCGAAATTGCCTTTCATAAACTCCGAGTCATCCTTTGGACGATGAACTCCGACAAGATTAAAGACAAAATCGCATTCCTTGCAGTAGCGTTCAAAATCCGCCTCGGACGTGCCTATATCACAAGTAAATATTTCCAAATCGGACGGAACATCCCTTGTTTTATCCTTTAAGTCTCTTATGTTCTCAAGAGTTGCAATTAAGTTTTTACCTACAAAACCGTTTGCACCGGTAACCAAAATTTTCATAGTTAATTATCCTTTTTTGCCAATTCGTCACGGATATACTGCAAGGAAAGAAGCTTTTCCTTAACCTGCTCAACTGTCCAGAGATCTGTGTTGTTTGAGTTGAACTCGGTCAAGGTATTACGCTCCTTGTTGCCGTCGTTAAAGTATTTATCGTAATTGAGCGAACGCTTATCGGCAGGTACACGGTAGAAATTGCCCATATCGAGAGCGTTTGCACATTCCTCGTTCGTAAGGAGAGTTTCATACATTTTCTCGCCGTGGCGTATTCCGATAACCCTTATGTCCGTATCGGGAGCAAAAAGTTCTTTAACCGCCTGTGCAAGCACCTCGATTGTGCAGGCAGGTGCTTTTTGAACAAGAATATCTCCGCTTTCGCCGTTTTCAAAAGCAAAGAGCACCAAGTCAACAGCCTCCTCAAGGCTCATAACAAATCTTGTCATTGCAGGCTCGGTAATTGTAATCGGCTTGCCCTCTTTAATCTGTTCAATCCAAAGCGGAACAACCGAGCCCCTTGAGCAGAGAACGTTGCCATAGCGTGTACAGCAAATTTTTGTCCTTTCGGGGCTTACCGTTCTTGATTTTGCAACGACAACCTTTTCCATCATAGCCTTTGATGTGCCCATTGCGTTTACGGGGTACGCCGCCTTATCGGTTGAAAGGCAGATAACGCATTTTACGCCCTCGTCGATAGCTGCGGTAAGCACGTTATCTGTTCCGAGAACATTGGTCTTTACAGCCTCAATGGGGAAGAACTCACAAGAGGGAACCTGCTTCAACGCAGCTGCGTGGAAGATATAATCAACTCCGTGCATAGCATTCTTAACAGACTGTATATCTCTTACGTCGCCGATATAAAATTTTAATTTATCGCTGACCTCGGGCATCGTCTGCTGAAATTCATGGCGCATATCGTCCTGCTTTTTCTCATCTCTTGAGAAAACACGAATTTCGCCGATATCCGTCTGCAAAAAGCGACGCAATACGGTGTTTCCGAATGAGCCCGTACCGCCTGTAATCATAAGTGTTTTTCCGTTGAATAATGACATAACCCTTTATTCTCCTTTATCCTTTACAAGATTTGTTTTTCTTAATAATTTATTAAATAAACCGAAAACAAGATTTTTTTCCGATTTGTTCATACCAAACGCAAGCATACATATACCGTAAATCGCAATGGCAACCACGCAATTTATTATAAAGCCGAGCCAGCCGTATTTTTCAAGCCCCAAAAGCGAGAAAAGCTTTCCGCCTGCAAAGCAGATTAAAAGCGACGGCAAAATTCCCTTGAAAAGCTCAAGATAATACTGTGAAAGCTTTATTCCGATCTCCTTCTTAAACATTATGTTCATACAAATAATGTCGCCTACACTCAAAGCTATTACAGAGCCTATGACCGCACCTTCAAGAGGCTTCCACGTTATCAAAACGGCGGTTAAGACAATGTTTATAAGGGCGGACACAATCTGCACTATCGCCTGCCCCTTATGCCTGTTCATTGCCCAAAGGATTTGACTTCCTATTGTCTGTACAAGTGCAAACATTGTCGGAGCCATAATCGCAACCGTAACAAAATACGACTGCTCGTACGCCTCTCCTGCCCATAATATCATAAAATGCTTACCGAAGGCAATAAACACGGCAAAAACCATCCCGAGCATCATAAAAATTATTCTGCCGATACGCACCATTTCATCCTGAAGCACTTTCGCCTTTGCACCGTTTTCGACCATTCGTACAACGCCTGCCATAAGCACGCCGTTGAAATGACTGCCTATTGTTTTGAAATACTGAATTATCTGCGAGCCTACTCCGTAAACGGCGATAATCGCCGACGAGCCCTTTGCGAGAATACCGAGAAGCACCGTGTCGGTCATGGAGTTTATCTGTGTTGCGAGCATCTGCAGGAAAACAAATGCCGAATATGTAACGGTTTCCTTGATAAACGACATATCGGGATTCTTAAATCTCGGTCTGATTTTCAATTTGAAAAGAACATAAAAGGTATATGCAAGCCTTGTTAAAAGGTTGAGTGCAAAATAAATTATTACAACGCCGAGAGCCTTTACGCCCATAAACATGGCAACCATTGAAACAACTACCTTGAGAACAGAACAAATTATGCTCAAGCCCTTTGAAAACGAAAAGCGTTCGTATGCCATAAGGGTTGTCGCAAAGCTTGAAGTGCCGAGAGTAACGGCGCAGGTAAGCATTGTAACACAGAGCATTTTTTGCGAAAGCTTGATTTCCTCGGGAGTCAGTCCCTTTGCAAAAGCCGTCGGGAGAATTATCACAAGCACAATGCCGATTATCACAGTAATTACCGCAATCGCCAAATAAAACACGGTGGCAATGCCTAAAAATTCCTCTTGCTTTTCCTTGTCGTTATCGGCTCTGAATTTCGCCATATAGCGAATTACCGCATTGCCCACACCCAAATCGAGTAGCATAAGATAAGACGAAATCTGCGAGGTCAACTGATAAACCGCATATTGCGACTGACCCAGCATCCTTATAAGAAACGGGGTAAAGAGCATTGCCGAAATGACCTCGACAATCATCAACGCATAGGAGTAGATAACTCCGATTTTTCTGTTCAAATTATTTCACTCCTATGGAAGAACTACTTTCACGATACTTTTTTACTTTCGCCGGTATTCCGTAAGCAACGGCATTTTCAGGAATCTCACCCTTTACCAAGCTTAAAGCTCCGATAACGGCTCCGTCTTTAACATGCGAGCCTTTTAACACTTTACATCCGGCAGCAATCCAACAATCATTGCCGATTGTAATCGGAGCAACCGAATTATGCTGGCAACGAATAAGCTCATCCGCACTTATTCCGTGATCTGTATCAATAATATAACACTGACCTGCAATCAAAGTATCGTTGCCTATTGTTACACCGCCGTCTTTTGAAGAATAAATAATCGTTCCGTTTCCGATTGCCGAATTATCCCCTATTTCTATCAAACCGTCTCCAAAAAACATTACATCCGGATATATCGTAACATTGCGACCTATTTTAACGTTGCGGTTAATTAAAGTTATATCTCCTATGATTGAAAAATCATTATGGGTACATTTCGTTTTTTCCTTAAACAAACGTTTTCTGTACCGGCATTTAATTTGATTTCTTAATCTTTCAATCAATATAAAAATGCTCATTTTAATTCTCCTGTTCAACTAAAAATGCTTTTATCAAATTTTGACCGGACCTTTCAATCATTTTTATTTATTCAATATATTTTTAAGCAATTCGACATTATTAAAATACTTTCCGTATTCTGTCAACCACTTTTCGTCCTTTTCCCACCACTTCAGCTGTTCCAAAAAATCTATTTCTTCTTTATTAAACCTATATTTAATAATTTTAGCCGGTACGCCTCCGACAACAGCATAAGGCGGAACGTCCTTTGTAACAACTGCACCTGCCGCAATAATTGCACCATCCCCGATTGTTACACCGTCTAAAATCGAAACATTTGCGCCTATCCAAACATCATTTCCGATTTTCAGCATCATATTTTTATCCTTATCAGTATAATGATACTCCTCAAAATCAGTTTTTCCAAACGCATTAGAATATCTCTCAGAATAAAAAATCGGATGGGTGCTGACATATTCCGATGACGGATGTCTACCGGCAACCAATTTAACATTTTCCGAAACAGAACAATATCGCCCTATTTCGGCGTTTGACAATACTGACCCTTGACCGATATATGAGTACTTACCCAATGCCACATTAAAAATATGTGCGTATGCGGATATTCTGTTTTTTCCATCCTCTTCTAAAACTAACCTGTTGATTTTTGCATGCTTATCAATAACTGAATTATGATTTTTTGCAAGCTTTTGTGCCTTAATATGGTTTTTTATACATCTTATTATCCGCACTTCTTAACTCTCCCGTCTTGTACAGTCTATAATCAATGATAATTTATCTGTAAACTCACAACTTAGCCTTTCAAGCTCTTTTCGGCTGTCATATCCGTCCGCAAGGTCAATTGACTTTACGGCATTGGCTATATTTTCCGGCGTTTGTTCATCGTAATAATACATAAATTTCCCGACGGCTGATTTTTCTATGGCGGGAATTCGAATGCTTACAACTCTCAACCCGTTTACCATATAAGTCAATATTTTAGACGGAAATGACGTTGAATTAAACGCAGCGTCAGGGCTTTGAGTACTGAAGCCTATATCGCAGCTTTGAATAAATGACGTAAATTCATCTCCGGATAGCAATCCGTCATAGGTTATTCTCGCTTCGGTCTTTTTTGAAATATCATCTATAATGTCGAGCATTTCCTTTTTCTCTTTTTCGTTACCAAAGCCTAAAATATGGATATGATAATTGCCGTTAAGAAAGAGAGCTGATGCTGCCGCTGCTGCGCCGCCTTTTCTCGGGTCAAGCGTTCCTGCATAAACACAGTGAATTTTACCGTCTGTAAACAGCTTCGGCATTTTCTTTGAAATATGATATGTTCCGTAAATTATCGCTTCCAGCTTTTTTTCGGTATTTACCCTTTCGGACAAAAGCTCAGTCGGAAATATAAAGCTGTCGGCAATTTTGAAAAAGCCATATTCTTTTTTTACAGTCTTTGGATTACCGATAACATCGCCGTATATCTCTTCAGCCTCTACAATCAACTTAAAACCCTTTATCTTTTTAAGCATTTTTACAAGCGACATATATCCAAGCGAATGATAAACGATAACCGTACTGTCTCGCTTTGTGTTTTTAAGCATATAAAAGAACATTTGCACTTTCATATAGATTCTGTTCACAAGTGAAACAATTTTGTTCAAATTTGGCAACGAGGAAAAGAGCTTGAGAGTTGTTCTGTCGGTTATTTTTTCTTTTCTTCCCTTGCAGAACTTTTTTTCGAGAGCTTGTGAGGCGGAAACAATTTCAACCTCGCACTCGTTTTTTTCAAGGCTTTCGCATATATAGTCCATTTTATTGACCGCCGACAAAACCGCATTTCTCTTTTCGGCATCGGACGGCGAAGAATAGTATGAAATATAGAAGATTTTTTTCATTTTATCACCTTACTGCCAGAAGAATGTGTATTGATAGCTGTAAACATTTGATGCGGCAAAAAGTATCAAAAGCATAACACAATATCCGAAACGCCTGTATTTCTTTTCAAGCGCATATATCATTTCAGGTATCAAGAGCATTAAAAATGTTGAGAAATACTGTACTACTCGCATTATTGCAGGGTTTACGAACACCGCCGGTATAAACACAAGTCCCATAAACAATGCGTTGTAATAAAGCTTATAATTTTTCGTGTTTCTCTTTACATATTTAAGAAGTATAACGGCGATTACCGTTACTGCGACATACATAAACATAAAGCCGTATGCGCCCTCGTTTTCGATTGCATCATATTCGTAGCCCGAAATGTAGCGAAGCAAATCAACATATCTTTCACGGAAAATAAACAATAACGGAGTCGCCGCAAGCACCGAGGCGATATATCGTGAGGTGATTTCCTTTTTGGCGATAAAATAAAACGGAATCAGCACGATAGAGGATTTATGTATCGTAAACGCCACAAGGCAAACTATAAGGAATTTCCAAAACTTATTCTTTTTTATAAGCTCCGAGCCGATAAACACCACAAGTGCCGTTGCGATTGTCTGACGTGTGCCCGTAACGGCATAGAAGCCGAAAAGGAACGCCGAAAAAATAAGATAACTGAAGCATGGGTATTTTGAATTCTTGAAAATCCAATATCCGAGGCAAATAAAGAAAACTGCCGCAACAACTATCAAATAGCCTTGATAATCCTTTACGAAAATCTGAACAATTTTCTCAAAAAGGCTGTATCCTGCATCCTTGCCCTCATCGTTTATATATACACGGTAAAAGTTCCCGAATATATCGTGCCATGAAGTATTAAGCGTGCGATAAAAACGGTTACGGTACGAAATTGTATCCGCTCCGACATCCATACCCCGCAGGCCTGAAACAAGTATCCAGTTTATAGTGACGAGCGTGCAAAACCACGCTTTTTTTCTTTTACTCTGCCGTCCTGTTGAAAAGATTACACCGAGCAAAGCCGTCAATATGATATTTACCAAAAATATGTTCATAAACTATTCCTTAAATATTTATTGCCAAAAAAATTGATAGCTGTAATTATAAACGTTCGACGCAAGGAACAACACGAATACCATTACCGAATATGCTATTGTCCTGTACTTTTTTTCGATAGCATATACGATTTCCGGAATCATAAGCATAAGATAAAGCGTAAAATACTGTACCACTCGCATCATTGCCGGATTTACGAAAACCGTAGGAAGAAACAGCGAGCCCATAAACAGTGCGTTATAGTATATCTTGTAATTCTCCGTATTCGCCTTTATGTATTTAATAAGTATCATAGCCACCGCACATACAGCCATATATACAAGGGTAAAGCCGTATGCACCCGAGTTTTCGAAGGCGTCATAATCATAGCCTGAAATGTATTTGAGCACTTCAACATACTGATTTCTGAAAATAAAGAGTATCGGAAATGCACCGAACACCGCAAGAGAATACTTTGCGGTAATCTCCTTTTGAGAAATGAAGTAAAACGGTAAGGCTACCATTGATGACTTATGTATTGTGAACGCAACGATGCATACAAGCAAGAATTTCCAAAACTCTCGGCGTTTGATAAGCTCCGAGCCTATGAGTACAACGAGAGCCGTCGCAATGGTCTGACGTGTTCCCGTTATTGCATAAAAGCCGAAAAGGAACGCTGAAAAAATCAGATAGCTAAAGCACGGAAGCTTTGAATTTCGGTATATCCAAACGGCAAGACAAACAAAAAATAAAACCGCTACTATAAACAGATAAGCCTGATAATTTCTTACAAAAAGCTGTGTTATTTTTTCAAAAAGAGTATAGCCGGGATCCTTTCCCTCTTCGTTTACGTAAACATCATAAAACGCTCTGAATACCTGCTTCCATGACGTATGCATTGCTGTCTGATATCTTAATTTATAGGAATACATATCGGGGCTGACGCTCATTCCTCGAAGTCCCGATATAAGTACCCATTGAACAGTTGATAAGCAGATAAAAGCCTTTCTTTTGTTGGGCGTGGGCCGTATAAGAAGAAACATTAAGCCGCTTATCAGCGTAACAAGTATATTTGCGACATAAATATTCATATTATCCCTTTATTTTACCAATTCTTCGTAAAGCTTGATAAATTCCTTTGCGATCTTTTCTCTTGCGAAGTTTTTATGTGCAAAGCTTATGCACGAATTACTGTAATGCTCTTTGCCGTTTGCGGCAATTTCATTTATCGCCTTGAATATTCCGTCCTTTTCGTCGATATTGACCGCTTTTCCGCAGTTATCTCCGACCAATTCGGGACAGGCGGTAGAATTATAACAAACAACGGGTGTGCCGCAGGAAATTGCCTCCGCCGACACCTTTCCGAAGGTTTCCTGATAAGAAAATGTAACAAAAACATCGGCAAGCGAGTAATAAAGCGCAAGCTCCTCCTGTGAGTTTGTTCTGCCGATTGAGATGACATTGTCGGGCAGCTTTACGCCCTCGGCAGGGTTGCCTACAAGCAAGATTACCTTATCGTCCGATATTTTTTCGGCAAGATCGAGAAATTGCGGTAAGCCCTTTGCATCTCCCCACTGCTCAGCCACGCCGATTATAACAAATTTGTTTTCAAGCCCCATCTCACGCTTTTTTTCTTCAGCCGAAACGGGCTTAAATTTATTCATATCTATCCAAAGATATTCTCTTTTGATTATTTTCGCATTTTTTGCTATCGGAGAGCGACGGCATTCATTTGTAACCCAATCCGAAATGCCCACTATCGCAAGCCTCGGAATTGCATTGAACAGCCTTATCCTGTCCGAATGTACTTTTTTTGTTCTGTCAAAAAACCAACTGTCGTTGCCCTCGTGAAGCTGAGTGCAATCATGACAAAGCGTTTCCCATTTATAACAGCCCTCGGTCGTATAATGCATACATTTGCCCGTGAAAAACCAGCAGTCGTAAAGAGAAATTACTGTTGGAATATCTTTTTTTGCAATATATTTTAACAGCTCGGGTAAATCTATGAAATTTGCATGCAAATTGTGAAGATGAATAACATCAGGATTGAGCTTTTCAATATATGCTATAAGCTTTTTTGTACTTCCTTTTGAAAAATAGCCTTGCATACCGGTAAGTCTTGACATCAAGGCATGGGTTTTTATCGACATTTCGTTGCCGATTTGATATACATTTTCGCAGCCGTAAGCTCTTGAGCAGGCACAGTGAGACTCAACGCCGTTTGCGTTCAAATCCTTGTCAAGTTCCATAAGGCTTCTACCGGTGCTATACTGTTTATAAACAGCGTTAATATGTAATACCCTCATTTTTGCTACCTACCGTTTTTTTAATTTCCTCATATAATGCTTTCTGCATTTTGCTGCGCTGATGATTTTTCTTTCCCGAAGCCCAAGCCTTATCTGCATAATATTTCAAAAGAGACTTGTCGGAATACAGCTTTTCAAGCTGAACGGTAATTTCATCCTTTGAAAGTGCAACCGCACCGCAGGAATTGCGGACAAAATAATCTATCGAGGCACAGCTCTTGTCGCCTATTGCAAGAATACAACGATTGGTTGCAAGATAATCGACAATTTTTGTTGAAAACGATTGATGTGTTGCAAGTCTTTCTTTCAAATCAAAGGCTTCTGCGTGAACCAATATATCCGCCTGTGCCTGAAGCTTGCGTATTTCGCCATAGCTCACGGGCGGATGTAAAGCACAGCAGCCGTCAATGCTAAGCCTTGACTTTTGCTTGTCGGAAAGCGGAGTAGAGGTGTAAATATCAAGCATAAACCTTTTGCCGTCTGAATTAAGAGCCTCAACCGCCTTTGCAAGCTCCGAAAGAATTTTATATCTTCCCTTGCTGACATTTCCGGCATATATCATTTTAAGCGTATCGCCCGGAGTCTTAAACTCGGGTCGCTTTGAGTCGTCAAAGTCCGAGCACTTAGTCAAGACCTCGAATTTATCTCCGAAAATTTTTGTATATTCCCTCTTTTGCGTTTCCGAGATAACATATATCTTTTTACACCAAGAGAAAACCTGCTTTATTCTCGGTCGCAATATGAATTTATCTATCCAGAAAAGCGGCGACAACGAAAACTGCTTTAATGTATATACATCGTCAAGCACATAACCGATTGCGGGAATATTGAAGCGTTTAAGTATAAACTCGTTTATATCATGGAGATAGTGAGAATAGTAAATCGGTATAAAAAGCAAATCGGGCTTGAAGCTGTCAACAAATTCGACAAGCTCCGGAGAACACCAACGACCGATTTTCCATATAAACGCTCTTGCCCAAAACATCGGGATACTTTTGTGCTTTTTCGCTTTGTTAAAAATTTTTTCACCACTATCAGGCTTCGGCGCCTCTTCATTTTCGGGCATAAACACCTCTTGTCCCGATTTTCCTTTTCCGAGCAGATTGTTTATAAGTGTTTTTTCCGTTATCTGATAATATCTTGAGACGCAGTTGTTTTTAGGCGTTCCGTACTTACAATAAACATTAGCAATTTCCAAATCAGGAATTCCCTCAAATATGTTCGAAAAGGAATTGCCAAAGCTGTTTTCATTTCTCCACGGAGAATTGGAAACTATAAGAATTTTCATTTTCCGAAACCTCAAATCGTATTTATATCTGCAGCAACCGCCGCAATAAGACAGGTCAGACGATAAAGTCTAAGCTTTACGAGCATGAGCGATATCCGCATAAACATACGCTGTGCCCTGCCATCAAAAAACGGGACGTCTGCTCCGTTTTTAAGAGCCTTTTTAAGCCGCTCATTCTTGAACATCAATATACATTTCTCTACACGCTTACCATAGGCAGTATTTTTATCGCCCATAACGTTAACGACATATATCAGCGTGTTGCGAAACAGCAACGTTTCCCGTCTGCCGCTAATATAACAGGAATACTTTGTTTTATCAATATTCTCTATAAATCGTTCCACCCTATCGTCCATTTCGATAACGGTGTCAAAGAAATTCTCATAATAAGTGGTTGTAATACTTCCCACACGCTTGAAATTGACAAGCGAAGCTTCCTCGTAAAGAGAAATTTTGTCAGCCACCTCAAAGAAATCCATGTTGAAGAAGAAATCCTCCGATATTTTTCCCACGGGAAACCTGATTTCGTTTTCCTTGATCGGCTTTGAACGATATAGCACCGCTGTCGCTCGCCTTGCCCTGCCCTTTCCGATTAGCACATCAAGAGCAAATATTTTCGGATCCTTTGAAAACATATCCTTTGTGAAATGAGTGGCAAGGAAAGTTTTATCGGAATTTTCATATATTGTATAATATGTATTCGGAATTACCGCATCACTTTTTTCCGTTTTGGCAATTTTAAGCATATCATAAAGTGCATTATCTTTAAGCGTATCGTCGGAGTCAAGAAAAAGTATGTATTCGCCGTGCGCCGCATCGATTCCTGCGTTTCTTGCAGACGAAAGTCCGCCGTTTTCCTTATGGATAACGGTTATTCTCTCATCCGTCTTTTTAAGCTCGTCGCAAATTTTCGGGCATGCGTCGGGCGAGCCGTCATCAACGATAATGACCTCAAGATTTTTATAGGCTTGAGCCAAAATCGAATTGACGCTTTTTATGACATATTTTTCAGTTTTATATACGGGTATAACCACGCTTACCAAAGGTTCCATCACACTTACATTCCTCTTTGTTTGTTCATTATCTTTCGCATAATCACGGTCATTTCATAGAACGAGTTGTACATTTTATGCTTCGCAAAAAAGAAAAGCGGTCTGAAATGAACGGGTAAATCGTTGATATTGAAATTATCAAACGCCTCTTTATATATCGGGTTTTTAAGAGCCTTTTTTATCTGCTCCATACCCTTTTTTCTGTCGCCTGCTCTGTATGCGTTTCCGCCTATCGGGATAATTGAAAAGCAAACTCTCGAATAAAACGCCGTATATAAATTCGGAAGCTTGTTTTCCTCGATAAACTTTTTCATCGCCTCAAACTGCACAAACCAAAGCTCAACCGTCTTTTCCCTGTAGCCTGCGGTCTGCGAGCCTGTGTTTGTCCGTCTGTAATAATACACCGGCTCATCAAAGAACACGGCACTTTCACAGCAATTTGCATAGCGTAAAATATATTCGAGACAATCGGAATAAATTTCGTTTCTGCTTATCCAATAAATTTCGTTTTCACGGACAATAGAGGTCTTATAAAGCTTTGCGGTATCGGTCAAAAGCGAGTCGACATTGCCGGGTGTTTTAAGTCTCTTGCCCGTAAGCCCCATAACATATTCAAGCAGCTGCGTTTTTATTGTTTCGGCATTAAACTTAATTTCCTTTTCGGGCAAGGGGTGCTTTACCGAGGTGCCCGAGGTTGAAACCTTGTAATAAGAGCCGAAAACAAAATCCGCTTTGTCGCTCTCAACATATTTATACATCTTTTCAAGTGCGTCGTCGGGAAGCCAATCGTCGCTTTCAAGAAAAGTGAAATATTCGGTTTTAACTTCTTTTATTCCTGCGTTTCTCGCATCACAAACGCCGCCGTTCGGCTTATGAACAACACGAACTCTCGAATCCTTTTTTGCATAAGCGTCGCAAATCTGCGGACTTGAATCGGTAGCACCGTCATCGATTAAGATGATTTCAATGTCGCTCATTGTCTGTCTGAGCGTGCTGTCGATACACTCGTGTAAATATTCTTCGGCGTTGTATATCGGGATAATAACAGAAAGCTTTGCCATTACTGTTTCTCCTTAATCATTTTTTCAAAAAGCGAAGCGTACTGCTCCATACTTTTTTCAAGATTAAAATTATCAATTACAAATTTACGGCAAGTGGGCGAATATACGTCTCTGCCGTTTTTCAGCACTCGGCTTATCGCAAGCATTAAGCCGTCAAGGTCGCCCGGAGCAACTCTTTCTCCACAGCCTTCGCCCACAATTTCGGGATTTGCAGTAGAGTTAAAGCAGATGACAGGAGTTCCGCAAGCCTCCGCCTCGGCGATTACCTTGCCGAAAGTCTCCTCGAGCGAGGGTTGAACAAAAACATCCGCAAGAGAATAATACTCTATAAGCTGTTCCATAGAATCTGTTCTCGGACGAACAATTACACGGTTGTTAAATTCGAAGCCGTCCGGAAGATTACCGACAACAAGCATTGTTTCATTTTCGCCGAGTCTTTCGCTGACCTCTTTTGCCGTTTTAAGTCCCTTTTGCATTGTCCAATTGCTTGCCGCAAAAAGAATTATTTTGTTATTCTCAACTCCCAATTCCTTACGCAACGCAACAGTATCCGCAGGCTTAAAGAAATCGGGATCAATCCAATTATATATTCTTGTTATTGCCCTTGCATTTTCAAAGACGGGGGCTTTTTTCGCTTCGCCGCAGAGCCAATCGGACACGCCGACAACGGCAAGATTTTTTATATTGCCGAAAAGCTTCTTTTTATCCCGGAGCATTTCGGGTGTTTTATCAAAAAACCAACTGACATTGTACTTTTTAAGGCTCGGGCAGCTGCCGCAGTCCTCTTGCCAACGATAACATTTGTCAACGGTATAATGGCAGCATTTTCCTGTAAAAAACCAGCAATCGTGGAGCACAGCCACCGTAACAATATTTTTCTTCGCAAGATATTTGAGAAGCATAGGTAAATTTATGTAATTGCCATGCAGATTGTTAAGCACAACTATATCAGGGGCAAAATCATCCATAAATTTCAGAAGCTTTCTTGTTGACAAAAACGAAAAATACCCCTGCTTTCCGAATAATCTCGACAGTAAAGCATGAACCTTGACATCAAGCGAGCTGCCGATAACAAATTCACTTTCCGGGTCTGTGCTCGGCCCTTTTGAATAAGCCGTAGCGCAGATATTGCCTTTTTCTTCAAAATAGCTGTTCATCTCAGCAACATTTCTGCCGGTTGAAAGTATTTTATTGACAACATTTATCTGTAAAATTTTCAATGGAGCACCTCCGAAAAATTACAAATTCTCCTTATACCACTCAATTGCAAGCTTAATTCCGTCTTGAAAGCTGTAATCCGGGTCATAGCCGAGCAACTTTTTAGCCTTTGAAATATCAGCGTTTGAGTGCTTGATATCGCCCTTTCTGTCGGGTCCGAAATTCGGCTCAACATCAATTCCGAGTGCCTTTGTAAGCCCATAATAAATGTCAATCAGATATTCTCTTCCGCCGTAGGCAATGTTGAACGCATTACCTGCCGCCTCATGTGAAGCAAGGCACGCCTTGAGGTTTGCCTCAATAACATTGTCAATATAGGTAAAATCACGGCTCTGCTTACCGTCGCCGTTAATGGTCGGCACCTCTCCGTGCATAAGCTGCTTTAAGAATTTCGGAATAACCGCCGCATACGCTCCGTCGGGATCCTGACGTCTGCCGAACACGTTAAAATATCTCATTCCGTATGTATCAAGTCCGTAATGCATTGTGTAGAGCTTTGCCCATTCCTCGTCGCAACGCTTTGTAAGAGCATACGGAGAGAGAAGATTGCCCTCTCTGCCCTCGGTCTTGGGCAAATTCGGCTCGTCGCCGTAAACCGAGGAGGAAGAAGCGTAGACGAACTTTTTAACGCCGTTCTGCCTTGCCGCTTCGAGCATATTAAGTGTTCCCTCAATATTGTTTTTGCAATAAAAGATAGGCATTTCAAGGCTTCTCGGAACACTTCCCCAAGCAGCCTGATTGAGAACGTAATCCACGCCCTCACACGCCTTTAAGCAGGTGTCAAGGTCCTTAATATCGCCCTTGATAAATTCGTAATTCGGGTTGCCGAGAAACATATCGACATTCTTCTGCTTACCCGTCGAAAGATCGTCAAGCGCTCTGACCTTATAGCCCATATTGAGTATTGCTTCGCAAAGGTTAGAGCCTACAAAGCCTGCCGCACCCGTTACAAGAAACAGTGTGCCCGGCTCAAACTTCAAGTTCTTATATCCCATAATTATAATCTCCAGTAAATATATCCTGCATTTTCATATTCCTTGCGATCAAGAAGTCCCTTAATATCGACAAGTACATTTGCATTTTCGTTATGCTTGAACATCTTTTCAAAATCAGCCATCGAAACAGCCTTGAACTGCTCGTGAGCAACGGCGAGAATTACTGCGTCGCAATCCTTAATATCGTTAATATCGACAAATTCAATTCCGTAAAGACGTTTAGCCTCGTCCGCATCAGCCTCGGGATCTGCGATTATCGGCGTAATGCCGTACTCACGAAGCTCGTTGTAAATGTCGATAATCTTTGTGTTTCTCGTGTCGGGGCAATTTTCCTTAAATGTAAAACCAAGAATGGCGATTTTTGCATTCTTTATGGAAGCATCTGCCTTTATGAGATTTTTAACGGTATTTTCAGCAACATACTTACCCATATCGTCGTTTATTCTTCTGCCCGAGAGGATAATCTGACTGTGATAGCCGAGCTCCTCCGCCTTATATGTAAGATAATACGGGTCAACGCCAATGCAATGACCTCCGACAAGACCGGGATAGAATTTAAGGAAATTCCATTTTGTGCCTGCTGCCTCAAGAACGGATTTTGTGTCAATTCCCATCTTGTTGAAAATAATCGAAAGCTCGTTCATAAACGCAATGTTAATGTCTCTCTGTGAGTTTTCGATAACCTTTGCGGCTTCGGCAACCTTGATCGACTCAGCCCTGTGAACGCCTGCCTCAACAACAAGCTCATAGACCTTTGCCACGGTATCGAGAGTTTCCTCGTCCATACCCGAGACAATCTTCTTTATCGTTTCAAGGCGGTGCACCTTATCGCCGGGATTGATTCTTTCGGGGCTGTAGCCGATTTTGAAATCCACGCCGCATTTAAGTCCCGATTCCCTTTCAAGTATCGGCACGCAAACCTCCTCGGTAACACCGGGATAAACCGTGCTTTCGAACACGACAACCGAGCCTTTTGTAAGGTTTCTGCCCAAAATTTCACTTGCGCCCTCAACAGGCGTAAGGTCGGGCGTGTGGTCGTCGTTTACAGGCGTAGGAACGGCTACGATATGAAATTTAGCCTCACGCAATTTTGTTTCATCGGAAGTAAAATCAACCGTACAGCTCTTGATTGCGTCATCGCCCACCTCGTTTGTCGGGTCAACGCCGCTTTTGTAAAGCTCAATTTTCTTTGCATTAAGGTCAAAGCCTACAACCTTAACCTTTTTTGAAAATGCAACGGCAATCGGCATTCCCACATAGCCGAGACCGACAAGTGAAATTTTCTCCTCGCCGTTTACTATTTTTTCATAAAGCTCCATATATATTACCTCTCCGCATTAAGCTCTAAATATTACAATATTTAATCATATCGGAATTGACCTTTCCGACCTCAAATTTTTCCAAACAGTATTCAAGGCTCTTTTTGCCCATTTCTTCGATTTTTTCGGGATGCTCGACAAACCAAAGCATCTTATCGGAAAGCGCCTTTGCGTCCTTTACGGGAACTAAAAATCCGTTTTCGCCGTCCTTGACGGTTTCACGGCAGCCCGGGGCGTCGGTTGTGATTATCGGCCTTGCCGTTGCCATAGCCTCAAGTATCGTCCTCGGTGTGCCCTCTCTGTATGACGGCAAAACATACACCGAGCATTTTCCGTAATAGGGCGGTACGTTTTCGGTTTCTCCGAAGTGCTCGATTATTCCGCTGTCGGTATATTTTTTAAGCTCCTCGGGTCCTATTGAGTCCTGTATTCCCTCACACGCTCCCAAAAGCATAAAATGCGTGTCGGGATATTTTTCTTTAACGATTTTTGCCGCCTCAAGATATTCTCTTATACCCTTTGAATTCATTATTCTCGAAAGCATAAAGAAGGTTGTTTTTTCGGGATAAGGCAACGGATGAAAACGCTCCGTATTTACTCCCGAGCCTGCAACGAGCTTGCATTTTTCTTTTTTTACAAGTCCCAAAGAGGTAAATTGCTCCATATCGTCGGGATTTTGAAAAATAACCGTATCGGTACTGCTCATCGCTCGTTTGTAAAGCACCGACATAATCATTCTTATTATTTTCGCTTTTTTCGTCTGCGAGGTAAACGCATAACCGAGCCCTGTTATCATAGCGGTAATTGTCTTAACGCCTGCACGTTTAGCCGCTATTGAGCCGTAAATTACGGGCTTGCTTGTATATCCGAGCACCGCATCGGGCTTTTCCTCACAAAAGAGCTTATACAAAGCCTTTTCGTACCGGATATCCTTGACGGGATCGACTCCGTTTTTATCCATCGGAATTTCAACAAAGCGTGCACCGAGAGCCTCGATTTTCTCAACATTATCCCTGTTAGGTCCTGTAACGATAACCTCATAGCCCTTAGAGATAATCAGCTTTATTAAATCACCTCTGAAATTGTATGCCGTTCTGTTTTTTGGCGAAACCAAAATAAATTTCAACTCAAACTAACCCTTTCATTGAAGTTTTAAGATTGTCATAAGCAAGCTTAAAAAGTCTTGCGTTGTTCTTTGGCGATACAAATGAATTGTGCGGAGTGATTATGACGTTTTTCATATCCCAAAGCTTGCTGCTTTCATTAAGCGGCTCATTTTCGAAAACATCAAGCACCGCACCTGACGGTTTTCCGTTTTCAAGAGCCTTTATAAGGTCGTTTTCGTTTACAACCGCACCTCTTGAAATGTTCACAAGCACCGAGCCGTCCTTGAAATGTGAAAACATTTCGCCGTTGAACATTCCCCTTGTTTCGTCGGTCAGGGGAAGCGTCAAAACAACCGTATCGGCAATGCCGAGTGCCTTTTTTATATCGTTTATATCGTAAAACTCGCTGTATATTTCACTTTCGGGCTTTGCTACATCAACGGCAATTACCCTTGTACCGAAAGCGGAAAATCTCTTTGCACATTCCGTTCCGACGCTTCCGCAGCCGACTATCGCAACTGTTTCTCCGCAAAGCTCACGAAGCTCTCTGTCCTTCTGCCACATATGAGCCTTTTGGTTTTCAGAAAAGGTGTTCAAATGCTTATAGAGGCTCAAAGCTCCTGCCAACGCAAGCTCTGCCATCGGCACGGAATACACTCCCCTCGCATTGAAAAGAGCGATTCCTCTTTTTCTTATCTCGTCAAGCGGTACTCTGTCAAGTCCTGCCGAGGTAAGCTGAATAAATTTCAATTTCTTAAATTCCGAAATGTCGTGATAAAGGAAAAGTCCGTTGCAAATCACGGCGTCCGCTTCGGAGAAATCACATTCGGGCACACCTCGTTCGTCCTTTTGAAGCATAATTTCAAATCCGAGCGAGGACAGCATATCAAGTTGTTCTGCGGTGGCACTGAATGCGCCCGTAATAAGCAGCTTCATATTTTCCCCTTATTTCTTACTGTTAATTATATCGACAACCATTTGAGTACACTCAACGGTTTTTTTTCTGTTTTCCTCAAACTGCTCTTGAGTCCAGGTTTCAAGAATTTTTTCGTATTCCCTGATATCGTGAACTCCGCTTTTAAGCTTTTCGCCTACCGAAGCAATATCGGGCTCTTTTGACGCATCGCAAAAGGCTCTCGATAAAATCACGCACTGTGAGCCGAGGCGATAATGCTCGCCCAATATACATTCGGCAGGAAGAGTGCCCGTTCCGACCCTTGCAACGCCGCCGAAGCCGTAGCGTATGCCTTTTTTCTTAATCTTGCCTGCAAGCTTTTCAACAGTGCCGTCGGCAAGAAGCTCGAACATAAAGGTCATATTTTTGCTCAAGTGCAAGTCATTAAGACCGATATACACCTCGTCAATTCCGCGAAGCTCCAAAACCTCGTCGATTATCTCCTGTGCTTCGCTCGTTTCAAGCAAAAGACAGGTCTTTGCCCTGCCTGCGACAAGGTCAATGAAAAGCTTGACCTCACGCACCGTTTTGAAATACGGAAGCATTATTATATCTGCGCCTGCCTTAACGATTTCGTCAATTTCCCTCGCAGACGAAAGATAGTCCTTTGTAGCACCGTGAATGGGATTGCATCTTACAAGAAGCTTTGATTTCGTTAAAACGGGTCGCAAAGCCTTTATGTCCTCAATCGTGTGATGCGACTGAACGGTATCCAATCCGCCCTGACGAAGCTCTTTACCTATGTATTCCATATCGACAAATATCCTGTCAACGCCTGCGTCCTGTGCCAACGAAGCAATATCCGTTCTGTTTGTGATATACATAAGTTCCATAATAAATTAAACCTTTTCCTTTGCTTTTTCTTCCTGCTTAACGGTTTCCCCCGTGTTTTCGTTATCGGCGTTGGTAAGCACCTTGAACACCGTCATAAACATAATCTTTATATCCAACAGCAATGACACATTGTTGACGTACCAGACATTGAGCTCAATTCTCTTATGCCACTCAACACCTTTTCTGCCGTTGACCTGTGCCCAACCGGTAATTCCCGGTCGCACCTGAAACATATTAAGCTGCTCCTCGCTGTATTCCTCAATCGGCCACGGATGATATGTAAGCGGAGGTCGAGGACCAACAAAGCTCATATCGCCGTTTAATATATTTACAAGCTGCGGCAATTCGTCAATACTCGTCGCACGAATGAATTTGCCGACCTTTGTAACTCTTGCGTCGCCCTTGCCCGAATAAACGCCGCTGCCCTTACCCTCTGCACCGACGCACATAGAACGGAATTTATATATATTAAACACCTTTCCGTCCTTGCCTATTCTCTTTTGCTTGAAAATTACGGGACCCTTGCTGTCAAGCTTAACGGCAAGCGAAGTTAACGCAAAAACAGGGCTTAAAATAACCAACGCAACAAGCGCAGTAACAAAATCAAAAAAGCGCTTTACAAAACGGTTATAAAAGCCTGTATAATTGTGTTTTTCAACATTTGTTAATTTACTGCTCAAAGATCAAAACACCCCTATTTTTCCTTATAGATATACACTATAATATTATATATTCATACGCTGTAAAAGTCAATGAAAATCATACGCCGACAGACAACGGCAAAGATAAAAAAGGCTGTAAAAGATTTACACCCTTTACAGCCTTTCACTTATTTGGATAATTGCTTTACTATCTGATTTCCGAATACGGAAGTTCCTGTTACAAGCACGCCCTGTATGACGGAATCAACGCTAATTCCGAGCAAGCCGACCGTTCCAAGAACGCCGAAAAGCAGCAAAATAAGCGGTATATATTTATCGTTGATTTTTTCGAGACGTTTTATAATCATTCCGATAATGTTCAGCACGGGAATAAGTATAAGTGCCTTATCTGTTACATAGCCCAAAATCTCCATAAATTCACCTACCTTATATCCGCTTTGTCAACGAAGCCCGTAACGTTTTCTCCGATAGGCTTTTTTTGTGCTCTTGACGGCGAAGAGGTAATACGGTATCTGCCGTTAATTTCAATGCCGTCATAAATATAAAAAGTGCCCGATTTTCTCGCTGCGGGCGATTTTGCGGTAGCCGAAACGTACAGCGGCGTATTTGAGAGCGAAATCATCATTCTCGGCGGAAAGCTCTTTTCGGCAGGCTTGGGAACGGGTTTGGGTGCAGGCTCTGATGTCTGCTTCGGGAAGCCGTTAAGCCCGTTATCCCTGATAATTTTAGAATAATCTTTATAGCTCTCGTCAAGATCGCATCTGCCCGAAATTCCGTCAATACTGCCCTGCGACGAATACTGCCAAAGCCCGTAGCTTCCGCCGTATGTCGCCTTTTCCGACCATTGAGCAAGCCATGTGTCGTACTTTTTCTTGCAATCGTCGTCTATATAATTTTCAAGCCAATATTTGTTCGCATAAATGCAAACATAATAGCCTGCCCTTTCGACAGTCTCGCAAAAGGCTCTGATAATATCGGAGACAAACTGCTTGCCCCTTTCGGACTGATTTTTCTCCTCTACATCAAATGCAACGGGATATTCAAGCTGCTTTCCGTCTATCCATTTGAGGAAAATTTCAGCCTCTTTTTTCGCATCTTCAACACTTTTTGCATAGCTGTAATGATACGCACCGACCTTAATTCCCTCCTGCTTTGCATTTTTGTAGTTTTCCTCGAAAAACTCGTCCTTTTGATTGTCGTATTTTCCGTAGCCTGCCCTCAAAACGGCAAAATCTACGCCAGATGCCTTTACCCTCTTCCAATCGATTTTTCCTTGATGCTTTGAAACGTCAATTCCCTTACTCATAATATTCATTCCTTTCTATCGTTGTAATTCTCTGCTCATGGGTTTTAACCCTTTCCTCTAAAAGCGGTATTCTCTGCGCAAAATTATTGTGCTTGTCAACCTTCTTTTCAAGCTCACGAAGTCTGTAATTCGTAAGCTTTGCGCTTGTGATTATGCCTCCTACCGTACCTGCAAGAGTTCCGAGGAACGACAACAGCGCAACAAAGACCTCAGACTGCATAACATCCCCCCATTTCATTATATTTAATCAACAGCTCATAATTGAAAAACGCATTTTTCAAGCGTCCTCGCCTACCACCAAGATTTTTGTTCCTGCGGTAAAGGGAATGTGGCTTGAGCCGTTAATCTCAAAAAGTCCCACAAACAAATTGCTTATATAAGTGCTTTGGGCGGTTGAAATTACCGAAATCGAGTTGCTTGCCAGAGTACCCTGACCGCCGGGACCGTAGCTTACGTTTGAATGGGTGAACATACTTTTCTCAACATCGGTATCGCAGAATACGCAAAGGCTTCCCGTGTTCGCCAATCTGTACAGATGCCCGAGATAGCGTGTGCCGTAGTCGGTACGGATTTTAACGGTTATGTTTTCGACCTCCGACGTGCATTTTGCAATAAGGAAAACCTTGAGCTTTTTCAGCTCAAACGGCTTTGAGTCAAGGTCTTTGTTTATGATATATTCTTCAACCGTTTCTCCATCCTTTACCTCGGCGGAAAAAATCAGTCTGCTCGTGCTTCTCTTAACAAAATCATACACGCCCGAGCTTGCAACGGCATTTGCCGACGAGGCGGTAACGCTCATATCAACAGGCGTTCCGTTATCGCCCTTGTCTCCCTTGTCGCCTTTATCGCCTTTGTCTCCCTTATCTCCTTTTTCGCCTCTTAAGCCTTGAGCACCGGTAGCTCCTATGTCGCCCTTGTCGCCTTTTACACCTTGCGCTCCCGTATCTCCCTTGTCGCCCTTATCGCCCTTGAAATCGCCGTTTTTAACAGCTTCAAGCAAGGAATTTACCGAAAAATCGTATTCCTCCCTAAGTGTGTCGTCGCAAGCGACTATCGGCGAAAAGCAAAGCTTAATTTCCTTTGCTTTGATAAGCTTTTTTGTGTCATAAGTCGTTTCGTTGACTTCGACAACATTGAAATAGCAAAGCATACTCATACTGCTTGTAAGGCTCGCAGGCAAATTGAAGCTTATTTTACCGCTTTCATTCGGCGTAAGATATTCCGTTCTGACAACTCCCGTAGGCAATGCGAACTCAAGGTAATATCTGTACTGCGGCGAAATGTACTGTGCATCTATTTCAAATACGAGGGTAGTCGCATTATGCTCATACATAGTGCCCGCATTATATATTTCATCGGACAAAGAGCCGTCAACCTTTACGGTTACTGTTTTATTCATATTCAATTCTCCTCGCTGATATTATTTATTATTTGGTCGAAGCTTTTCGGAAGGTCAACAAGAGAGAAGCCGCACAAATACGCATATTTAAGCACCGAATATAATTTATCGGTAGCCGCCTTGAGCGTTTTGTAGACCTGCTGTCTTGAAACACCGTGCTTTTCTGAAATATCGGTTATTTTCATATTTTCAAAATACCTCTCACGCAAAAGCTCCCCCTGAAAATCGGTCAACTCGGACTTGACCGCTTCGGAAAAAATCCTTTTGATAGTGTTTTTTCTCGTTGTTAAAATGTATTTCGGAATTTCTCTTGTATCGTCCTCACTCATAAATTCAAACCTCTCGGACAAAAGTCTGTATTCGCCGACGTCAATTCCGATAATGTCCCTATTATCCATTTTCCACCTCCCGAAAGCTCTGTAAATTAAAACAACACCTAACAACCTAAATCGGTCGCAGGTGCTGTTTTTTAATGTGCGTCGTTCACTCGCATATTTAATTATAGGACGCTTTTTGTTACTTGTCAACACAAAAAAAGACCGATTAAAAAATCGGTCTTTTATGTATTAAAATTTTATGCTTCGTTGGTTACAACAATGTCAATTCCCGTTCCGAGAATATCCTTAACCGCAACATCGCCAAAGGTAACAGGTGCTTTAAGAGTAACCTTGTTAACCTCCTTCATTGCGTCAAAAAGCATCTCCTTCGGAATAGGCGAAGCTGATTTTACGGGTACAACGGGAAGTCTGCCGCCCTCAACCTTAACGGTAGAAGTGAGCATTCTTTCGGGGTGAGTGCATTCCTGACGAGCGTACTTGTCGCCTCTCGGACAGGTGTTACCCGTTACGGAGATAACCTCGTTATTGTCGTCAAGCTCAACCGTTATAGCGCAGCCCATAGGACAGGATACGCAAACCATTTCTCTCTTTGTCATAATTTACGCCTCCTCGATTGTTACTGTAAGTGTGCTGTCGGCAGGAAGAGATTTAACTGTGTCGAGCTTAATGAGAACATTCTCCATTTCGCCGGGAGTCATCTTCTTCTTATTCTTCGACATTATAACCTCGTCGCCGCATTTAACAACAAGCTTAACATTTTTGAATACCTGACCGACACGGAAGTAAAGCTTAACGTCCTTATCGGTTTCCTTGTTAATTCTCTGAGGTACGATATAGCGAACGCCGTTAGTTCCCTGAGTATTGATATAGTCGCCTGACTTCTTCTCGCCCTTAATGAACTTAGCTGCGCCCTCGCCTGCTATCTGGCTTTCCTCGGTAACATAGTCAACAAGGTCATGAACCTGCAATACGTTACCGCAAGCAAATACGCCCTTGTGGAGAGTTTCTCTGTACTCGTCAACCGACGGGCCGTTAGTAATGCGGTCAAGCTCGATGCCTGCGTTCTTTGAAAGCTCGTTCTCGGGAATAAGTCCGACAGAAAGCATCAAGGTATCGCAGGGAATGTACTCCTCTGTACCGGGGATGGGCTTCAAATGCTCATCAACATTAGCAACCGTAACACCCTCAAGTCTGTCCTTACCGTGAGTTGAAACAACCGTGCAAGAAAGACGAAGCGGAATATCAAAGTCCTCAAGGCACTGAACAATGTTTCTTGTAAGACCGCCCGAATAAGGCATAAGCTCACAAACAGCCTTAACCTTTGCGCCCTCAAGAGTCATTCTTCTTGCCATAATAAGACCGATATCGCCCGAGCCGAGAATTACAACTGTTTTACCGGGCATATAGCCGTCAATGTTAACATATTTCTGTGCAGTACCTGCGGTCATAATGCCCGAAGCTCTGCAGCCTGCGATTGAAAGTGCGCCTCTCGGTCTTTCACGGCAGCCCATTGCAAGAACAATAGCCTTAGCCTTGATTGTAAGAAGTCCGTCTTCCTTATTGCAAGCCGTAACAACATTGTCGTCCGATATATCGAGAACCATTGTGTCAACCTTGACATCAATATCGGTTTCCGATACTTTCTTTATAAATCTTCCTGCGTATTCGGGGCCTGAAAGCTCTTCGCCGAAATAGTGAAGACCGAAGCCTGTATGAATACACTGCTCGAGAATACCGCCGAGTGTGTCAGCTCTCTCGAGAATAATAATTTTTTCAATTCCCTCTTCACGTGCCTTGAGCGCCGCTGCCATACCTGCAGGACCGCCGCCGACTACCGCTAAATCATAATTAAGCATTCTCCACACCTCACTTCGTTCTCTCGTAAATAATCTTGGACTCTCCGCCGAACTTTGTAATCTCGTTCATCGGAACACCAAGCTCTTTTGCAAGCAATTCAACAACCTTGCTGCCGCAGAAGCCGCCCTGACATCTGCCCATACCGGCTCTTGTTCTTCTCTTAACGCCGTCAACATCTCTTGCACCTGCAGGAGCGTGAATAGCGTCGAGAATTTCGCCCTCGGTTATTGTTTCGCAACGGCAAATAATTCTGCCGTAAGCAGGATTTTTCTTAATAAGAGCCTCTCTCTCCTCTTTCGACATATGTCTGAAGCGAACGGGAGCCTCTCTTGTCATCTTGTAATCAGCCTTTTCGTCAGCCGAAAGCTTTTCAAGCAAAAGCTCTTCAACATACTTTGCGATAGCAGGAGCAGCCGAAAGACCGGGAGACTCGATACCTGCACAGTTGATGAACTTATCGCTCTTGTCCGAATAGCCGATAATAAAGTCGTCTGTAACCGGATGCGCACGAACACCTGCAAAGGATGTGATTGCACCTCTGAGGTTAACTGCCTTTACGCTCTTAAGAGCTCTTGATACAACAAACGCAAGTCCCTCGGGAGTTGTATCAGTATCATCCTTGTCGGGCTCGTCCGTCGCTGACGGTCCGATAAGAAGGTTGCCGTCAACCGTGGGAGTAACAAGAACACCCTTACCCATCTTATTCGGGCACTGGAATATTGTATGATTTGCAAGGTAGCCGAAGGATTTATCAAGAAGATAATATTCGCCCTTTCTCGCAATAAGCTCAATGCTGTCGTCGCCAATCATTTTGGCAACCTCGTCAGAATGGTTACCTGCCGCATTGATTATGTACTCAGCCTCGATTGTGCCGAGAGTTGTGTCGAGTTCGTAAACGTCATTTTCTTTCTTAATTGCCTTAACTTCGCAGTTCCTGAGGAATTCAACTCCGTTAGTAACCGCAACTTCCGTTGCCGCAATTGTCAATTCATACGGGCAAACAATACCTGCTGAATTTGAAAGCAATGCACCGACAACCTCTTCGGAAACATAAGGCTCAAGCTCTCTGACCTTGTCTCCGTCGATTATTTCAAGCTTCGGGACACCGTTTTTGACACCTCTGTCATACAGCTCCTTAACGTGCTCCATTTCCTCCTCGGAAAAGGCAAGAACGAGAGAGCCGTTGTTTCTGTAAGGGACGTTTAATTCCTTACATACCTCAGGCATCATTTCGGTTCCTTTCACATTCAATTTTGCTTTCATTGTTCCCGGGATAGCGTCGAAACCGCCGTGAACAATTGCGCTGTTAGCTTTTGTAGTACCCATTGCCACATCATTGCATCTTTCGAGCAAAGCGACCTTAATGTCATATTTGGACAACTCCCTCGAAATGAGAGCGCCTACAACGCCCGAGCCGATGACTGCAACATCGTACTTCATAAAACCTCACCCCTTGTAAAATATATATTAATCAATGTTCTGACCGGCAAAGTCATCCTTCTCCTGCTTTTCAACGATAACCATACCGCTGTTACCCTGCGTCTTTGAAAAAGCTTTGGAGATTTTTGAGTTTAAGCCGAGGAACTTATCTCTGTAAGGAAATGTGTCCTGATAATATTCCTCAAACTCCGAAAAGTATTTCCCGTCAAGCACCGCCGAAACAGTAAATTTCGGTCTTTGCTTGAGAGCTCTGTTTTCCTTTTGAGAAACTGTTTTATCGGTGTCAAACGCACTTATAAGAAAAAGTGTTATTATCACACCGACAAACGCCAAAATTATGAAAAATGCACCCGCTTTATTCGGAGTAACATCTTTTTTTATTTTCTTTCTTATATACATAGCCATATGCCACCGTTAAAATCTGAAATAAAGAAATGGATTGTAGCTGTCGCCGATAAGCGAGGCGGTTGAAACCGTCAACGAGAACAACACGAACAGTACAATTGACAAATTGACAACAGCCTTACCCGATCTGCTTGCGGAAATGTTCTGCGCAAACCGTTTTATAAGACTTGCAATCGGAAGCGATGCTATTATTCCGATGATTATTACCGCTATATAGTTTTGAGCGACTGTTTTTTCGGTAAGCGTAGAAAATCCGTTTTGGAAGAAAATCGCTCTGAAAAAGTTTTTGAGATTAGCGAGGTCTTCAAAATAAAAAAACGCCCAGCCGATAACCACTACAAGCAGAGTGTAAATGTGTTTGATGACGGAGCTTGTCCTTGAAAGTCGCTTGCCGATATAAATCTTTTCAAGCATAAGGAAGAAGAAGTAGTAAAGCCCCCAAAGTATATAGTTGTAGCTTGCACCGTGCCAAAAGCCCGTAAGTACCCAAACAACAAGCATATTAAATGCCCAATGCTTTCTGTTGCCGCCGAGCGGAATGTAAACGTAGTCCCTGAAAAACGAGCTTAATGTAATGTGCCAACGTCTCCAAAAATCATTTACGGAATCGGCGCAGTAAGGATAGCGGAAGTTTTCGGGGAAATCAAAGCCGAAAAGCTTGCCCAAGCCTATTGCCATATCCGAATATGCGGAAAAGTCAAAATAAATCTGAAGAGTAAATGCAATTATACCGATCCAAGCGCCTGCAAAGCTGACGCCGTTCATATCGCCGCCGATAAGCTTTGTAGACAGCTCGCCTGCATAGTTTGCAATAATCGTCTTTTTAATAAGACCTATGCAAAAGCGCAAAATGCCGTCAGATGCGCCCTTTAAGGTAACGGTTCTTGAAGAGAGCTGCCTTTCAACGTCGCTGTAACGAACAATCGGACCTGCGATAAGCTGCGGAAACATCGAAACATACAAAAGCAGCTTAAAAAAGGAATCTTGGACTCTCACTTTGCCCCTGTAAACGTCAACGACATATGTAAGAGCCTGAAATGTATAGAAGGAAATACCGATAGGAAGCGCAAGCCCGAGCGATTTAATGTTAAGCGAAAACGCCGAATTAAGGCTCTGCGCAAAGAAGTCCGAATACTTAAAGAGTGCAAGGCTCGAAAGTGTAATTGCCACGCTCAAAAACAGGAAAAGCTTTGAAAGTGCCTTCCCCCTGTATCTGTCAACCAAAAGTCCGCCGATATAGTCCACAAGCACGGTAGCAATCATCAAAAGTATATATTTTGGCTCTCCGTATGCATAAAACGCCAATGAGAAAACCAAAAGCACGGCGTTGCGGATTTTTATATTCTTCGTCAAAAAATAAAAGACAAGACACAGAGGCAGGAAAATATATAAAAATACCAAGCTTGAAAAAACCAAGAATTTGCCTCCGATAAACGTTATAGTTAAAAATTATCTATTGTGTATGTGTTTTAATAACCGTTTTAACACAATTATATTTAATTTTCCGCAGAATTGCATAGCGGAAAGTATTTGTGGCAACATTATACCACATTTTTTATAGAAATAATAGTGTTTTTAGAATATTTTTCATTAAATTTTTCACAAAATTATACCGCTTTTTCCATTTCTTTTTTCAGCCTTGCTATAATTCGCTTTTCAAGGCGAGAAATATAGCTTTGAGATATGCCGAGAATGTCCGCAACCTCCTTTTGCGTATGCTCCGTTTCCCCTCCGAGACCGAAGCGCATATTCATAATAAGCCGTTCCCTCGACGACAGAGAATTGACCGTTTCCAAAAGCACCTTTTTCTCGTCCTCACATTCAAGCCCTCGGTTTATCTCGTCAGGCTCGCTGCCCAGAACGTCGGACAAAAGCAGCTCGTTTCCGTCCCAATCGATATTCAGCGGCTCGTCGATTGAAATATCCGTTCTGTGCAGATTTATTTTGCGAAGATACATCAGAATTTCATTTTCAATACACCTTGAAGCGTAAGTTGCAAGCTTTATGTTTTTCTCGGGCTTAAAGGTGTTCACGGCTTTAATAAGTCCTATTGTTCCGATTGAAACAAGGTCATCCGTCCCCACGCCTGAACCGTCAAACTTCTTCGCAATATAAACGACAAGCCTTAAATTGTGCACAATCAGCGGCTCTCTCGCACTCTCGTCCCCATCCGAAATGCGTTTGAGATACTCCTCCTCACGCTCCTTAGTAAGCGGCTCGGGTAAATTCTCTCCGCCGCCGACAAAGTTTATATCGGTCTCGAAAAACAGCTCTTTAATTTTGCTGAAAAGCAACCGTATGTACTCTTTTATCATCACTGCTCATCCTTTCAAAAAAGTCATTGTTGAGTATTGCCGAATATTCTCCGTTTGTAAATTCCGTTTTGCTTTGAGCGACAAGCACGTTTTTGACTACATATGCTTTGCCGTCTTTCTCCACGCTCACTCCGTCAACCGACAAAGCCCTTAAAAAGCCCTTTTCCCCGACCGTGTTATATGCCACAAGTCTAATTTTGTTTTCAGCGCCCAGCATATCTATTGCGTTATTGCCACGAAAGCAGTCCTCGGGAGAAAATCCCACAAGCGAATTAAAAACACTGCTGTCGGCTATGATAACGGGCTTCCCCGAAAAGCCGTCCTTGAGAGTGTTCCCCGTATCTAAAAGAGCATTTACGGTAACGCTTCGCCCGGAATTGAAAAACGTCACGCTAAAAATTGACTCGGGCGGTGCGCTGCGCTTTATAAGCCTTAAAATAACGGTAATCACAGCATAGCAAATAACCGTCGAAGCCGTCAGCACCTTTATATCGATATTGAAATAAACCACGCTGTTATTAAAGACCATTCCGCTTGGCTTAAACGCAAGCCAAATACCGAGCATTATACCCGCAAAGGCGAAATTCACGGCAAAGAACACTCCGACCTCCCTTAGAAACACCTTCAGGCTTTTCGGCGAAAAGGCGATAACCGTAAGCACGGCGGATACGGCAAGATTTATAAAAACGGTCAGCACCTCGGGAAGCTCGGGCAGGAAGATTATCAATGAATATAAGCTGCCGAGAGCAGACGCCGAGAACAGTCTTATCCGTTTTATATCACAGTGAAGAATTTTTGAACTTGCCAAAAGCAGAAAATAGTTTACGAATATGTTTACGGCAAGCAATATGTCAACGTAGACGGTCAAAGTTATCACCACACAAAAAATGAGCCTGAAGCCAATTATATAGGCTTCAAGCTCAATAATTTGTCATATCGTGGTGTTAATTTTGTTTCCTGAGATAATCCTCAAGAATAAGCACGGCAGAAACCGCATCAACCACAGCCTTACGCTTTTTTCCTCTTGTGTCGGTTGCGTTTAATATGTTGTGTGCGGAAACCGTCGTCAAACGCTCATCCTGAAAATCGACGCTCAACCCCGTCTTTTCCGAAAGCAGCTTTGCAAATTCCTTGCAAGCCTCGGCACGAAAGCCCTCGCTTCCGTCCATATTCTTAGGAAGTCCCAAGACGATTTTCTCCGCCTTTTTTTCAAGGCATATTTTTTTGATTTCCTCCGAGAGAAGCTCGGGGTCTTTTTGCTTTATAACGGTTACGGGAGAGGCAAGCATTTGGAGCTTATCACAAGCCGCAACGCCTGTTCTCACGTCGCCGTAATCAACGGAAATTATTACCATATATTCTCCTATTCGGCAGGCGGAAGATTTTCGGGCGCAGCGGTTGCAGGCGGTGTCTGCTCGGGTGTACCCTCATTCGCACCGGGTGTTTCGGGATTTTGCGGATTTTGCGTTGCTACCGTTTCGCCCTCGCTGACAGGCTCTTGAACGCTCGGTGCCGCACAGGTTGTGCAATGACCCGGAAGATTGCTCTTTGTGTACCAGCCCGTCGCCGTGCTCTGACAGCCCTCGCTCGCAAGGAAGCCCGACTGCGTGCAGTAGGTTTCACTCACTAAAAGATTGGAATGGACATCAAACGGCTTTGCCGTAAGTCCCTTGTGTATTCTCTTCATTACCTCGGCAAAGACTTTACCCGAAGGGCTTCCCGAAACATAAGCGGAAAGCTGTTTGGGCATATCGCAGCCGTACCATACAGCCGCAACATAATAAGGTGTTCCGCCGACAAACCAACGGTCCTTATCATCACTCGTCGTACCTGTTTTTGCAAAGGTCTCAAAGCCTGAAACGCCGTAATTTCGTGCCGTAGCCATATGTGCGGCGTCGGTAACGACAGTCTGCAAAAGCTTGTTCATTACATCTGCGGTATCGGGAGAGATAATCTGCTCGCCCTCCGAGTCCTGATGCTGAAGATAAATCTTTGTGCCGTTTGCGTTCGTAACCTTATAATAGCAATACGGCTCGAAGTATTTACCGCCGTTGCCGAAAGCCGCAAACGCAGCCGCCATCTGTACTGTCGTAACGCCCTTACTTGCGCCTCCGACTGCAAGCGACGACATATTTTTATCGGTATCGTTCAAATAAGTGAGCTTAAATTTTTCAGTTGCGTATTTATAGCTCAAATCAATGCCCATCTGTCTGAGAAGCTGTGCCGGAACGGTATTATAGGATACGCAAAGTGCGTGCTGAACGGTAACGTAAGAATCGGGAGAGCCGGGATCGTTGCCGTAGTTTACAGGACCTGTTCCGCCGTCGGGGTAGTAGTGTGCGACACCGTAGTTCTGCACCTTTGTACTCCAGGTTACATATTTTTCCTCAACCGCAGGAGAGTAAATTGAAATCGGCTTGATTGACGAACCGGGCTGTCTCGGTGTTGTGGCACGGTTAAGACCTCTGTTTTCCGTCTTTTCGCCGATACCGCCTACCATTCCTAAAATTCTGCCGCTGTAATCCATAATGGTCATAGCCGACTGTGCGTCGGGAACATTTTTGTTGTATGCAGGCATTGTTACCTTGTTGACGTAAACGTCCTCAAGCTGTGACTGAATACTTGTATCAACCGCCGAGTAAATTCTCAGTCCGCCGTTGTAAATAAGCTTTGAAGCCTGCGATTTTGTATAGCCGCACTGCGACACAAGGTCGTTTATAACAGCCTGTATAACATAGTCAACGTAGTAGCTCTGAATTTCGGTATTGACAGCCGACTTGTTTTCGGTTTTGGCAGCACCGTTATCTTTTTTAACATAATTCTCACTGTTTGTGAAAACCATCTCATAAGCAACCGCCTCATCATATTCCTCCTGAGAGATATATCCCTCCTTGAGCATATTATAAAGGCAGGTAAGCTGTCTTTTCCTGTTTGCTTCGGGATGAAGCAACGGGTCATTCGTCGATGGGTTTTGCGTAATCGCCGCTATCGACGCACACTCGGCAATATTGAGCTCGGATAAATCCTTTCCGAAATACTTTTCAGCCGTGGTTTTAACGCCGTAGCAGCCGTGGCTCATATAAACTGTATTCATATACGCTTCAAGGATTGTAGATTTAGAAGCGTGCTTTTCAAGGTTTAAGGCATTGAGAATTTCATAGAATTTACGGCTTACGGTCTTGCCGTTCTCGCCTGTAAGGTTTTTGATAAGCTGCTGCGTAAGCGTAGAGCCGCCGCCTGCCTTACCGAAGGTAATGACAGCCTTAACGGTTCTTATCCAGTCAACGCCGTCATGCTTTTCAAAACGCTTATCCTCAAGGGCAATATACGCCTTTTGGAGACTTTCGGGAATTTCGTCGATACTCGTCCACACACGGTTCTGCTCGCCGTGAAGCCTTGTGAGCTCAACCGCCTCGGCATTTGAATTGTAAGCGTAAACTATTGTCGTCTGCGCCTGATTTTCCTTATAGTCGGCAATGTCGATTTTAGCCTCGCCGTTGACATAAGAGGTCATAAAAATCAGCAGATATGTGCAAACTATTACAAGAGAAACAAGTGCTGTAAAAGCCAAAGCCAACAAAGCGGTAATTGCCTTCTTAGCCTTTGGACTGAGCTGTTTCTTCTGTTTTTTCGGTTTTGTACGCACATTTTTTGCCATATGTAGTTCCTCCGTACGCTATAATTCACCATAAAAAGTATTGTAACATAATTTTGCGATTATTTCATCTGTTTTATAAAAAAATATAAAATTTTGAATAAGTGTTTAATTTCAGAGCCTTTTGCCGAAAATAACTCAAAGGAGTGATTTTATGCAAAGGATATTTATCAAGGGCATAGTCGCCGCCTCCGTTTTGCTTTTGACGGTGTTTGCCGTCGCCGCATTTTCTCTCGGCGCAAAATACGAAAAAGCGACACCGCCGCCCGAAACGACAAGCCCATCGCCGCTTTATACGCTGTCGCAATATGACGGAAAGCTGGCTCTTTTCAAGCGTGGATATTCAATGCCCGTTGAAATATACGAGGTCTATCTTTCTTCGCTTCCGCAAGATGAGCAGAGCAAAATCAAATCGGGTATAAGCGCTCAAACAGACGAAGAAATATTGAAAATCATTGAAGATTACACAAGCTGAACGGATATTTCCGCCGTTTTTATATCCTCGGGAATTGCAATTTCAAGCGTTCCCTTTTCTCTGATTAAAAATTCGGCTTTTTCTCCGTTTACGGTTACATTGTAATCGTACTTGTCATTCATTACAACAATTACCGTTGACCTTTTAGCGTTGTAATGGCTGACGGTTGCGTTAAAGCTTGTAAAGTCCTCGGAAAAATCGCTGTTCTCACAGAAAACATCAAAGCCGAAGCTGAATGTACCCGGATTATAATAGGCATTTGCCCAGATGTTCACGGGTGCGGAAAGTCCGCCGAAATTGTGGAACCAACCGCCTCTGCCCGTTGTTATGGACATCATTTCAAAGGTGTAATAAGAATATTCAACCTCTTTTTTCCAAGCGTCGAGAGCTGTTTTTGCGATTTTATATGCAAAGTCGCTTTCGCCGAGGTCGAGCATTGTTTTCCATACAAACCATTGGTGCGAGAACCAGACGTTGCCGTTCCAATAGCCGTTAGTAGCATAATAGCCTGCTTTCATATTGACTGCGGAAATACCGACCTTGCTCATCATTTCATCCTCACTCTGAATGTGAGAAAGAAGCTTTTTAGTCTGATTTTCGTCTGTTATGCCTGCAATAAGCGGATAAATACCGTCCATTGTCTTGTTCATATTTTCTCCGCTTTGGCTTCTCAGCTGCTCTTTAGGCTCGCCGTTTTCGTCGTGAACAACATACGAGAAATAGCCTGCGTCCTCGTCCCAAGCATATTTCTGCAAGCCGTCGGACACACGCTTAATATCCGCCCTGTATTGCTCTGAATCCTCAGCTTTTCCGAGGTGCTCGGCAATTACAGAAAGGATTTTCGCACATCTTATTACCTGCGATGAGGATATGCACGGAGCTGTCAAAAGCTGAAGCTTTTTTCTGTATGTTTCAACCTGCGGCGGCAAATCATCCATACCCGAGCAGTTGTAAAAATACTCAAACGTAGTTGTCATACCGCTTTTGAATTTTGCGGTTGTAGAGCCGTCTGCCCTGCCGCAAAGAAATTCGTAAAATCTCTTTACACGGTCATAATAACCATAGAGTTTTGTCTTATCATTAGTGCGTGAAAGCATATCGTAATATTGATAAATATGCACGGGAACGGGAGAACCGTGAAGCAAAAAGGCATAGTCCCTGTTGTCCTCTTCGCTCAAATACAGGTCAAGAATATACTCCGCAATTTTCGGATTATACATATTCATTTCAAGACCGATAAAGCCCGAATCCCAAGTGTAGAAGGAGTCCCAACGCTTACCGGGGGTGTGATGCACCACGAAATCTCCGTGATGATAAAGCGGATATACCGTATTTTGGAACATAGCGGCACGCAAAAGCTCATTTGAAAACTCGTATTTTTTTCCTGCCTCATTGAGCTTTATTTTTTCAGCCGAATTTTTTGCGGAAAGATATATTTTTTCGTATTCCTCGGGTGTTTTGTATTCGGTTTCGCAATCGGAAATGACGGCGTACTCAATATGGCTTGTGTGAGACGGCACATAGAGAGTATGTACAAGCGTGTTTTGATAATATCCCTCGTCGGAATGTTTCCACGAAAACTCGCCCGAAAAAGTCTCCATCATATTGTCGAAGCTCGGATCCGGCTGTGAAATTCTCGGAGTCGGAACATCCTCAAGGCAGCCTGTCGGAATTTCACGAAGTCTTGTTTGAGCATTAAACGTTCTCAAAACAAAGGTATCGGATATATCCTGATATTTCATTTTGACGGTTTTTCCGTTTTCGTTTTCCTCGCACGTTACCGTCGGCATAAAATTATTCTTTTCTATTGCGGTTGTGATTTTTTTGCTGTCCTCTGCCTCGGTTATTGCAAAAAAGTCGAATTCGATACCGCCTGTTCCCTCGGAAATGAGCTTTAACGTAAATTTTTCTCCGTTTAACGCTCCAAGCGGAATTTCAGCAAGCTGTAAATCGTCGCAAGCCTTGAAGCTAAAGGGATTTCCGTTGATTGTAAAGTTAGAAGCCTTTACAGAGGTTGTGCGGTATCTGACCGTTAAAACAGCATTGTTATAGTTGTTTTTAAGGTCAAAATCATAGATAATTGTATCATTTTTTTCTTCGCCGAGCTTTGAGTATTTCGGAAGAATATATCTGTTGTTATCTCTGTCTCCCAAGCCCTTATGAAGATAAAATCGGTCGTCGAAGAACTCGCCCTTGTGCATAGCGTCCATAGTTTCCTTATCCCACGGACGTGAGGTGTTGTATTCATAAGCTTCATAATCGAGCGCCTTTTTGAAGTCGCACTTTTCGGGCAAGGTAAGTGTTACTCTGTTGACAGTCGGGAACTGAACGGATGAAAAGAAATTGACAAGACAATTCTGCATCATCTCGGAATTGTTGAAAATTTCCGTCCTGACAAGCGTTGAATGATCGTCAAGCCTTGTAAACGAAACATCGGAATAGATAACGTCCTTCCATTCAATATCCTGCCTGTAAGAATAGTATGAATAGTCGCTCTTACACTCCCACGGATGAACGCCGACGGGAATTGTAACATTCGGAACTTTAGCATCCGTGTTTGAAACGCATGGAAGCACCACAAGGTCAAACCGAACGCCGCTTTCGCTTTTGTGATCGACTATTTTTGAAATTCCAAAATACTTTTTTGAATAAGGACCCCATTTGGGCATAACATTTATCATATATTTTACCTCTCATCGCCGAGAACTGCCTCAGCAACCTTAATTCCGTCGACACCTGCTGACACTATACCGCCTGCATAGCCTGCACCCTCTCCGCAAGGATACAAGCCTCTTATTTTCGTCTGCATAAACTCATCCCGAACAATGCGAACAGGTGCAGAGCTTCTTGTTTCAGGGCCTGTCAACAATGCGTCGTCGCAAGCAAAGCCCGAAAGCATTTTATCCATCTTAACAAGGGCGTCGCACATTGTGTTTGTAACCTTTTCGGGAAGCAAAGCCCTTAAATTTGTATATTTTACGCCTGTCGGGAATGACGGCTTAACATTTTTACAGCCTGTCGAAGCAACATTGTTCAAGAAGTCCTTTACAAGCTGCGACGGTGCGGAATAATCTCCGCCGCCCATCAGGAAGGCTTTTTCTTCGATTTCACGCTGCATATACATTCCTGCAAGCGGATGGTCCGAATTGAAATCCTCGGGGGAAATTCCGACAAGCACGGCACAGTTTGAATTATCCTTATCTCTTGCGTACTCGCTCATACCGTTTGTAACAACCGTATTTTTCTCACTCGAAGCACACACGACCGTACCGCCCGGACACATACAAAAGGTGTACGCTCCTCTGCCGCCCTGCGGATGACAGGCAAGCTTATAGCTTGCTGCGCCGAGCCTCGGATGATTAGCAAATTTGCCGTACTGCGACTCGTTTATCATTTCCCGTTTATGCTCAATTCTTGCACCGACAGAAAACGGTTTTTGAAGCATCGGCACACCTTTTTTGTAGAGCATTTCAACGGTATCTCTTGCCGAATGACCGATAGCTAAAATAACGGTATCGGTTTCATAATCATAAGTTTTTCCGTTTTTCTCGGTAAGCGTAACGCCCTGAACAGAGCCGTTGTATATAATTATATCAGTAAGCTTTGTTTCAAATCTGAACTCGCCGCCGAGCGAAATGACCTTTTCTCTCAAGGACTTTACAACGCCCTTTAGCTTGTCCGTTCCGATATGCGGCAAAGCGGAAATCATTATTTCTTCCGGTGCGCCGTTACGGCAGAACTCGCAAAAGACCTCTCTGACTCTGCTGTCCTTAATTCCCGTTGTAAGCTTTCCGTCGGAAAAGGTGCCTGCGCCGCCCTCGCCGAACTGAATGTTAGAATCGGTATTAAGCACCCTGTCATTCCAAAAGGCATAAACGCTTTTCGTTCTCTCGTCAACCCTTTGACCACGCTCGACTATCAACGGCTTTAAGCCTGCCCTTGCAAGCATAAGCGAAGCGAACATTCCGGCAGGTCCGAAGCCGACAACAACAGGTCGAAGCTGTGAAGTTCTCTTGTTTTCGGGTAAGGTGTAAACGTATTTTTCTACCTTTTGAACTCTCGGTGCAGAGCTTCGCATAAGCAACGCTTCTTCGTCGCCGTCAACGGTAATATCGACGGAAAAGATGAATTTTATATCATTCTTCTTCCTTGAATCGACGCTCTTTTTGTATATTTCAAGCGTTTTGATGTCGCCGTTTTTAATTTTCAAAAGTCTTGCGACTTCTTTTTTCAAATCGTTCTGCTCGTCCTCATAGTCAAGCGGAAGCTTAATTTCATTTATTCTTAACAACGGTATTCTCCTTTAATATTGCCTCTGCGCAAAGCCGTCCCGAGCTCCACGCCCATTGAAGATTGTGTCCGCCGCACAAGCCGTAAACATTCACGGCTTCGCCCGTAACATATAAGCCTTTGACATTTTTACATTCAAGCGTATGGGGATTTATTTCGCTTTTCGGCACTCCGCCCGAGGTTACCTGAGCGAATTCAAAGCCACGAACTCCCACTGCCTTTAATTTAAGATTTTTAACCTTGCTTGAAAAGGCTTTGATTTTGCCGTCGGGTATATCTCCTATCGGTTGAGCGTTCTTGATATTTGATGCAAGCAAAGCATAGCTTCCGAGTGCTTTCGGTAAAATTCCCGAGACTGTTTCCTCGGCGGTTTTGTCGGTATATTTTTTCTTTTGTGAAAGCAAAAACCGTGCAAGTTCATTTTCGTTTATATCGGGTAAAAGGTCAAGGCAAATGGTTATGTTTTTCCCCTTATTCTCTGCGACAATTCCCGAAAGCTGCATAATCGGAATACCCGACACGCCGTAATCGTTGAATTGAACCTCGCCCGTTTCTTTATATCTGCTCTCGCCGTCAACAAAAAGCTCTGCCGTACAGATATTGCGGACACCCTTTACCGATTTCGGAAAGCCATCGATTATAACGCCTGTCAAAGCAGGAACGGGCGGTACGATTTTTACGCCCAAGCTCTTGAGAAGCTTAAAAGAGCCGCCGTCCGTGCCTTGAGCCCTCGCAGCACTTCCTCCCGAAGCTATAACAAGCTTATCCGCCTTATACTTTCCGTTTAACAAAAAGCTGTTTTGAGTACGCTTAATTTCTGTAATTTCAGTATCGGTCATCACTTTAATTTCTGCCCTTTTGACCTCACACAACAAAGCGTTTACCACAGCCGAAGCCTGTCCCGAGACGGGATAAGCCCTGCCCTGTGCCTCCGTCCTTGTCAAAAGACCTAAGGAATTGAAAAACTCAATGTTGCTCTTGGGCGGATATTTTGAAAATGCGTCTGTCAAAATTTCCGTATCGCCTCTGAAGAATTCCTTTGACGAGTATTCGTTTGTAAGATTGCATCTTCCGTTTCCCGTTACAAGAATTTTTTTGAGTATCCTCGGCATCTTTTCGTAGACTGTAACGCCGATGTTTCTATTCTGTTGTTTTAATGCAACGGCGCAGGCAATACCCGACGCTCCGCCGCCGATAACAGCAACTTCCATAATGCACCCTTTTATCGAAACATAATTTTACATTTTATTGTATCACACTTATATAACGCAATGCAAATAATTGTTTGAGTAAATTGACAAATTTTATTAGGTAGGGTAAAATTAGAGGGTAATTAAATATTTAATTGGAGAACATTATGGAATTTGACGCATTTGACGCAGGAATTGAATTGGGCGGACTTCGCAACCGTGAGGAAATTCGCTTGCTTATCTGTTACCTGCTTAAAACAATAGACAAGCCGCTTGAAAAAAGTCAGCTCAACGACGCTGTGCTTGAAAACGGACTTGCAAACTACTTTGAAGTAAATCAGGCTTTGACGGAATTGCTCTCAAACGCAAGTATTGACACCGTTATCGAAAATGACGAGGAATGCTTTATTATTCTCCCGAGGGGCAGAGAGATTGCGGAAAGCCTTGAAACGACCTTGCCGATTACCGTCAGAGAGCGTGCTGTAAACTCGGCTATTAAGCTTATGACCTTTAAGAGAGTTGAAAAGGAAAATAAGGTTGACATAATTAAGCTCGACAACGGCGGATATAATGTAGTGTTCTCGCTTATGAGCGGTAACGACGAGCTTATGCGCCTTACTCTCTTTGCGGGAGACAGCCTTCAGGCGCAGACGATTAAGGAAAATTATCTTAAAGACCCCGTTAAGCTCTATTCAAGCATTATAACGGCTCTTACGGTTTAATTTAATATTCGGACTTGCAAATTTCACACCTTTTGCTCATATTATCTTGAGAAAGGGTGTGATTTTTTTGTTGGCTTTATTGTTCCAATCGATTTTTGCAAATATGTTCTACCTTATGCTTCACATTCAAAATCAAGGCTCATTTCCGAAACCCTTGACTGCAAAGCAGGAGCGTGAGGCACTCGAACGCTTGCAAAACGGAGATGAAACGGCAAGAGATGAGCTAGTAGAGCACAATTTGCGGCTTGTGGTGCATATTATCAAAAAATATTATTCCAATTATTCCGATCAAGACGATTTAATATCCGTCGGCACAATCGGTCTTATCAAGGCGGTGAACAGCTTTAAGGCCGATAAAGGGACACGGCTTGCGACCTATGCCGCAAGGTGCGTTGAAAACGAAATATTGATGTATTTCAGAAATCAAAAGAAAACTTCACAGGATATTTCGATGAGTGAGCCTATTGACACCGACCCCGAGGGCAATCCGTTGACGCTTTCGGAGACTATTTACACCGACGACACGGTTTGCGACGACATATATCAAAAAATGAAAATCGAAAAGCTCAAGAAGTACATTTCCGAAATGCCCGACGACAGAGAAAAGGCGATTTTGATAAAGCATTACGGACTGAACGGCTGTTTCCCGAAAACGCAAAAGGAAATTGCAAAGGAGCTTAAAATTTCACGCTCCTATGTTTCGAGGATTGAGAAAAAAGTTTTAGAGGATATAAGAAATTATTTTGACGAGAATGACTGTGTATGATAAAATTAGACATTATAAAGCATTACGGAGAAAATGATGATTGAGGAAATTTTGAAAAATCAATCCGCTTGGGAATATCTCAAAGAAACGGAGCTGCCGATAATTCTCTACGGCACGGGCAACGGTGCGGACAGAGTTATTGACGAATATGAAAGGCTCGGAATAAAGCTTTCGGGCGTTATGGCTTCGGACGGCTTTGTCAGAGACAGGTACTTCAGAGGCTTTAAGGTCAAGAGCGTTTCGGATTTTGAAAATGAATTTCCGGACTTTGTAATTACCGTCGGCTTCGCTTCGCAAAGAGAAGAGGTCATTGAAAATATACTGAATCTCTCAAAGAGGCATAAGCTGCTTGTTCCCTGCGTTCCTGCTTTCGGCGAAACTTTTTTGAACAGGGAATTTATCGTTTCGCACAAATCGGAGCTTGAAAGGGTTTATTCGATGCTTGCGGATGAAAAATCAAGGCTTGTTTTCTCGGATTTTCTCAATTTCAGCTTGACGGGAGAGCTGTCATATCTTTTTGCGAACGAAACGGATAAGGACGAGGCGTTTTACAACATTCTAAAATTGGGAGAAAATGAAAGCTATCTTGATCTCGGCGCATACAAGGGCGATACCGTTGATGAATTTCTACATTACACGGGCGGTAAATATTCGTCTGTAAAGGCGGTTGAGCCTGATAAAAAGAGCTTTAGGAAGCTAAAAGAGCATTTCCCCGACAAGGAAAATTTTTATTTCGTAAACTGCGGAATACTCGACGAAAACAAGACGGTTTATTTTAACGGAAAAAGCGGACGGAGAAACGCAATTTCCGACTCGGGCGACAAAACAAGGGTCTGTACGGTGGATTTTCTGTGCGAGGATTTCCCCGTAACATACCTGAAAGCCGATATTGAGGGCTGTGAAAATGAAATGCTGCACTGCTGTGAAAGGACATTCACAGAGTTAAAGCCGAAGCTCAATATAGCCGCCTATCACAAAAGCGAGGACATTTACTCGATACCGCTTAAAATACTCGAATTAAACCCCGATTACAAAATATATCTGCGACACCACAGATACATTCCCTGCTGGGATTTGAATTATTACTGCATATGAAAAAGAACTGTAAATCTCTTGATTTACAGTTCTTTTTTTATTTGTTGTCCGAATTTTCCTCGTCAAACCACATTGAAAATTTGCATCCGCAATAGTTTTGCCTGTAAAGGTCAAATTGCTTTGAAAGCTCGGTTGAACGCTTATAGCCCTCTTTTTTCTTGAAATCGGACAAGAGATATTTTACGCCGTACTCCTCTTGCAATTTCATTCCGATACTGTTAATGACCTCGGCGTTCTTATGAGGACTTACGGTAAGCGTTGTGCAAAAATAATCTGCACCGATTTCCTTTGCTTTCCTTGCGGTTTCACGAAGCCTTAAAACAAAGCACTTTGCGCATCTTGCTCCGCCCTCTTTTTCGTTTTCCAAGCCTTTGACAAAATCAAAAAACTCGTCTTGCTCATATTTTGCCGATACCTGCTCTATCCCCTCTCCGAAGCTACCGGAAAGCAATTTATCAAACTGCTCAAGGCGTTTTTGATATTCCGCTTCGGGATATATATTCGGATTATAAAAATAGAGCTTAACCGTAAAATGCTCCCGAAGCCTTTCGATAACTGCACTTGAACACGGCGCACAGCAGCATTGAAGCAAAAGCACAGGCTTTTTACCCGTACCCTCGATTTTTTCAAATTCATTTTCCATTAAGGCTTGATAATTCGTTTTCACTTGAAATTGCTTCTTTCGATAAATATTAAACAACGGAATATGCCGAAAGCTCCGACACATTCCGTTATGTGTTATCAGTTAGCTCTGATACAGCTCATAGGCTCAACGGTAATTGAGTTTACCGTAACCGCTTCGGAATTGTAGTTGAAATAGATAACAATGCTGTTGTTGTATTCCGTGCAGTAAACTCCGTTTTGGATTTGATAGTGGTTTGTAATTCTTGCCGAACGGAGATTGCCTATTGTGTTATCGGCGAACGTATAGTTATCTGCCGCCTGCGTTATCTGCGACTCATAATTGTACTTTGCGTCAAATTCCTCATTATCGGTCTTTGCGTAAGTCCATTCATACGACGGCATTGCACCGTACTCGATTGATTTGAGAAATGCCTGTTTTGAATTTTCGCTCAGGTTTATAGGCTCATTAGAATAGTCAACTATTCCGTGAAGAACGATTTGCGCAAACGGAATTGCTCTGTAAACCGCACCGTCCTCCTCGTAGGCTGTCTTAGTCGGAAGATTTACAACGGCGTTTGCATTGGAAAGCATACAGAAATTTCCGTTTTCAATCATCATTTGATGGTTGTTGCCAAGCACGGAAAGCTGCGAGGTAATTATATTGACCGCATTGCTTCTTGTGTGCTTTTCGCCAGAATAGTCCGAATAAAGACTGCTTCCGACATCGTTTATGCTGTAGCCGTCAACCTGATAATTCTTATTATTCTTAATAAATGAAAGCACGCCGTCCTCAAGCTTTGAAAGATTGAGCGCATAGCTTGTCCTGTTTTCCTTTCCCGCAACAGAGGAATAAATGTTACTATAATCTGTTCTGAGCTTTTCGCCCGTTATATCGTAAGCAGCCGACGACGAAGAGCCTTTTTTGTTATAATTTATAAGGCTCAAATCGGTAAACATTGTAAACTTCTGCGTCTTAACATACTGTTCAAGTGCCGCAAAATCCTTTTTGCTGCCGAGCGATTTAATCGGAGAAGCCGAGGATATTTCATCCTGATTATCCGCACCGTCAAGCATACCCTTATATCTCAAGGTGATACTGTTTACGCCCTTTGCCTTCAGCTGTCCGAGAAGGTCAAGCGTTTGCTCATAGTCGGACAAGGTCTTATAGGAATGTGCGGAATTCTTCGCTATCGCACCCTGTACGGTCAGCATAAGCGGAATGTGGTCTGTGCTTTCAGCAACCTTTGACGGGATAACAGACTCTCTTATAAGCACCTCTCTGCAAGCAGAAGCAAGTCCCGAATAAACTGCGTTCTTGCCCGACAAAAATCTGTAACAGATATTTATTTCGCCTGTATAAGTCTCGCCGACATATCTTGTGGTCTTTTTGCCTGTTGAATTTGTGATATATGAAACATCGGTTATCCTAAAACTTGCACCGATACGGTTGTATGTGCCGCCCTCGTTATAAACCTTCCTGTGCGAAGTAATATCGGCTACTGTATCTCCGCTTAAAACTATACCGAGAAAGGCGTTTTGCGAGGATTTCATACCGAATACGGGCATAATAGCGTCCGCTGATATTTCATCTGTCGAAGCCTGCTTCAATGCCTTATCCTTGCCGTAAACAGAATAACTTCTTGATTCATAAGCGTCCGTCGCACCGCTGCCTGTCATAATAAGCGCACCGCTTGCGTCGGGAACAAAGATATAGTCGTCGCTCTCTGCAACGGTTGACGCACCGAAATAGTTGAGAAGCTCAAGCTTTTCAATTACATAGCCCTTACTTACGGTTATGTCGCCGCTGTTGATTTTAGCGTAAAATGCGCCGTCCGCAAGCGAGAAGGTAACGCTGACGGAAGCATAGATTTCTCCGTTTCCGACCTCGTTATAGGCTTTAAGCGCATTCTCAGCGGTCAGAGCCATATTGTAGGTAACTTGAATACCGTTGTTTACAGGCTTAAAAGAAGCCGAGGAAAACGCAACCGAGTTATCCTGCGAATTGAGCTTATATTTTCCGCCCTCCGAGGAGAGTGTCATTTCAAGCACCGCCGCAGGTGTGGTTTCGTCGCCGTCGGAAGCTACGGGAAGCGCATACCAGGTTTTGTTTGTGCTTGTATCCTTAATTGCAACGTTGTAGGTCGTTCTGTCAAAATAGAGCTCAAGCAAGCCCGACTTTGCAACATAAATTAAGGAATTCGTATTTGTAATGTGATTGTTGCGTGCGGAATAAGCGGCTTCGTTGATTTCGGAAGCGGCAGACACCGAGGTTTTGACCTTCGTGGTGCAGGATGACAAGGACAGCACCGCAATCACGATTGCCAAAACAGTTGCGAATATCTTTTTTATAAAGTGATTTTTTTCAAAATTCATATGCTACACCTCACAAACTCGACACACGTCGATTTATATATAATAACATACTTTCTTGAAAATTTCCACTACTAAATCTATCCTGTCATTTTCCTGCGCATTTCCTGAAGCAAAAAACGCTCTCTGCGTGACACCTGCACCTGTGAAAGTCCTAATTTTTCCGCCGTAACAGTCTGTGTTAAGCCCTTGTAATATCGAAGTTCTATAAGCCGTCTGTCGCTTTCGGGCATTTTACCGATTATCTCTCGCAGTGCTATTGAATTGTGTATCTGCTCTTCTCCGAAGTCAACGGGAATATCGATTTGACGTTCCCCCTCCTCGTCGGTTGCGGTAAGCGATGCGGGCGGTACTGCGATATTTAACAGTTCAACCGTCTCAAACTCGTTTATTCCGAGCCTTTCTGACAATTCGGAAACCGTCGGCTCTCTGCCGAGCGACACGGAAAGCTCATCACGCAGCCTTACAGCCTCTCTTGATTTTTCCTTTAATGAACGACTGACCTTGACTGCGCCGCCGTCCCTGAAAAGCCGCTTTATCTCGCCTAAAATCGCAGGCACGGCATAGGTTGAAAAACGATAGCCGAGCGTTTCGTCAAAGCCGTCTGCCGCCTTGACAAGCCCGAGACATCCTGCCGAGTACAAATCGTCATATTCGATACCCCTGTTCCTGAATTTGTTTGCGCAGGAATGGACAAGCCCTAAATTATTGCTTATCAGCTCATCACGAGTCATTACAAAGCGTTTCTGCCTTTGATTTTTTTAATGATTGTTACAGTCGTACCCACATTTACCCTTGAACGAACCTTGATTTTATCCGAAAAGTTTTCCATTACGGTAAATCCGAGCCCTGCCCTATCCCCTCCGAGCGAGGTGTAAAGCGGCTGCATAGCCTGTTCGATATTTTCAATTCCGCACCCCTTATCACGGATTTTTATTTCAACAACCGAGTTTTCAAAAATTCTGACGGTTATGTAAATTTTGCCGACCTTATTCTTGTAAGCGTGAACAATACAGTTAGTTACCGCCTCGCTGACACTTGTTTTTATGTCGTTTATTTCCTCGACCGTAGGGTCAAGCTGTGCGGCAAACGACGACACCGCAAGACGTGCATAGCCCTCATTTACCGAACGGCTTTCAAGCTGAATTTTCACTTCGTTTAAGTATTTCATTTTACCGACTCCCTCGCTTTCTTTTTCAATACCGCTATTTTTTCAAGTCCTGCAAGCTGCATAACCCTGTATGCGTGCTCGGACAGATTGACGATATAAAATGAGCAGTTTTTGCCCTCGATAAGCCTGTATCTGCCCATAACAAGCCCTATCCCCGAGCTGTCCATAAAGGTTACATCTCCGAAATCGAGTATCAGCCTGTCCGGTTGACGAAAAGCCACACATTCATCGATTGCCTCTCTTATTTGCGGTGCGTTGTGGTGGTCAATTTCTCCGCTTAAAAAGGCTGTGACCGACGTGCCGTTTATTTCTGTTTTAACATTCATTTAATCATTCCTTTCAACGAAATATTACACCGAAAGCGTCAAAAAAAATGTCAAAAAAAGAGCCTTATGAAGCGAATGCTACATAAGACCCTTAATTATATTATTTACATCAGAAAAGACCGCCGCCTAATTCGCCGAGCAGGCTTTTCTTTGTTGTCGTGGCTGTTGTCGGAGGAGCACCCCAAACCTGAACGTAGATTTCCTTGCCACGCTCATATTCCTTACCTGCCTCGGGCGTTACCGTAATAACCTCGTTTGCCGTGTGCGAGCCGTCGTTGTTCTTTTCGACCTTTTTGCATACGAAGCCTGCCTCGGTCAAAAGGTTGAATGCCTTGTTGTAATCCATACCCGAAACGTCGATAAGCGTAACGTATTCAATACCCTTGCTGACGGTCAATTTAAGCTCGGAGCCTTGCTCTGTCTGAGTTCCCGCTTCAAGGTTTTGACCGATTATAACGCCTGCTTCGGCGCTGTCGGAATACTGATAATCAACCGTAAACTTAAAGCGTGTTTTCTGAACCTCGTCATTGGAAATTCTCGAATAGCTCTGTCCGACAAAGTTCGGCACTTCAATCATCGGTGCAACGCCTTCTGTGGTAGGCTCTTTTGGATTGTTTTTGAAATGGTCATATGTCATCCATCCTCCGAGAGCCAAAACGCCGATACCCAAGCAAATCGCAAACGCAATAAGTGCCATTTTAATTTGCTCGTGCTTCTGCTGCTCCTGACGTGCAAGCTTTTCAAGGCGTTTTCTTTCGGCAGCCTCGTCCTCTGTCGTTGTAGGAGCTTCAACCTCACGTTCTCTTACCTCGTGGATAGCGTTTGACGCCATAGTGCTCGGCGAGCCCGAAAGCTCTTCACGAAGTTCGTCTACGGTAGCTGTTCTGTCGCCCGGTTCGATTGTAAGAGCGTGATCGAGAGCCGATACAAGATATGCGGGTAATGCCTCGGCAAATCTCGGCGGAATCATAAGCTTATCGTTGGTTATTCTCTCCGAAGCCTCTGCCGGTGTGCTTCCGATAAGCGCTCTGTAAATTACGGCTGCAATACCGTAAACATCAGTCCACGCACCCGTATCGTCAACATCGTGATACTGCTCGATTGCGGCATAGCCGGGGAACATTTCCGGCTTAACTCTTGTTTTAAGACAACGTGCGGAGGAGATCATAAAGCCTGTCAGGCGAAGCTTGCCGTCTCTTCCGAGAACAAGCGTATTCGGCGAAATGCCTCTGTGGTAAATGTCCATTGAATGAAGCGAAGCGACCGTTGTAAGCACAGGCATCATAAGGGTTTTAACCTTGTCCCAGCCGAGATAGCCCGTTCTGCTCTTTAAGAGAAAATCCCTCAAGGTAATCGTTTCAAGATATTCGCTTACCGCATACGCTGTGTTGTTTTCCTCAATTATATCGATAACGGGGATAAGCGCAGAAAGGTTTCTGCTCATTGCAAGCTTTCTGTTAAGCGCGAGGAATTCACGCACGCTGTCATAAAAGACAAGTCTGCTGTCCTCGTTTACAATAACCTCAGTCTGTCCTTGCAGTCTTGTTATATTCTCAACAGGCAAAAATTCACGGACTGTTACGGTTTCTCTGCTCTCGTTATCCCAAGCAATATATGTAACGCCGTCGCCCGACGCTGAAATTACCTTGCCGACAGTGTATCTTCCGCCTATAACGGTTCTCAAAGGCAAATACGGTGCAGGTGCAGCCGTATCGTTATGAAATCCGCAAAAGGGGCACTGCTGTACATTTCCTATCTCCTTCATACAACCCATACATAAATTATCTGCTGTCATTTTTATCCTCCGTTAGTTATTCGGTCGATTATTGCATAATTTGAAACGTTTTTATTTTGTGCCTGTCGAGCCAAAGCCGCCTGCGCCTCTTGAGGTTTCGTCCAAGTCCGACACCTCTGTAAGCTCGGGAAGCTCAACGGGCTTTATAATCATCTGTGCAACTCTTTCAAACGGTTGAATTTCATAGGCTTCCGAAATCTGATTGATAACGCCGACGCAAATTTCGCCTCTGTAATCGCTGTCGATAACACCTACGGAATTGAGTAGTCCTATTCCGTGCTTTATTGCTATACCGCTTCTTGAATAGATAAACGCAGCATAGTGCGGATCGTCAAGTCCTATTGCGATACCCGTAGGAATTATTGCGGTTTCTCCTGCCTTCAGGGTCAACGGCTTATCAATACAAGCATATAAATCATAGCCTGCCGAGCCCTCTGTTGCCCTTGTGGGAAGCTTTGCGTTTTCTCTTACTTTTTTGATTTTAAGTTCTTTCATTATTCTACTCCTCTGTAAAAAAGTCCTCGGGTAAATTCGCCGTCGGGCGCAGAGTGCTTTTTATAATCGGATATAATCTCTGCCGCCTGTTTTTTTGTTTCAAGCGTGAAAAACATTATATCAAAATCCGTGTTCTTAATTTCCGACAATCTGTCGAGCATATATGTAGGTCTTGAATTGAGAAGCTGTGAAAAGCCGTTTTCGCAAATCACGGGGAATGAAATTCCCTTTCTGTCGGTCAAGGAGCTGCTCTTTTTACACTCGGCACAAGTCTTTGCGTTTTTAACGGGGCAATTCCTCGTAAGCATAAGCGGAGTCCTGCCGTAAACGGCGCAGCCTCGCTTGACATTTCCGCAAAGCTGTGAAATTTTCGCAACAGTTAATTCATATGACAAAACTGCTTCTTTAATTCCGAGCTTTTCCAAAACCTTTAGTGATTGAGAGTTAAACACATTCAAAAACGGACCGCCGATTATTTCAACTCCTGCCTCTTTCGCCGCACAAACGGCGTCAAGGGTGTTGCAAAGGGCATATTTCGCACCGCTTTTTCTGATTTTCTCAACTATCCTATCATAATTTCCGAAAATTCCTCTCGGCACGCTCACACCGGCCGAATATTTTTCCAAAACGCTCCTATCGGTATCAAGCGGCAGGAACATTCTGTCGCAGGAAGCGTTTTCGGGTATGCTTTCGATATTATTAAAGCAGAGGTAGAGCTTTTTGCTCCCCCTCTCCCTGTCCTGCAAACGAAAATCGAATTCGTTTAATTCTCTTTCGGAGACTTCGGTCAATTTTTCCGATAATTCTGCCAAAACTTCACGTCTTAAAGCGTTTATCGCCGAAACGGGAATGCTTATACCGTCGGAAATATCCGTATGTATTTCTCCCGAATAAAAGACAGTTCCGCCGCACTTTTCAAGCTGTGTTTTGACCGCTTCCTCTGTCAAAGGCCTGTTTATCGCCTTTTCACAGACAATATCAGCCTGCTTAAAAGCGTTAATTCTGCCCGTCTTTGCGGCAAGCGTCGGTGCTTCATTTTCACAAGCCGTGAACACAAAGTCAACCTTATGTACGGGCTTTTCTTTTTCGTATATTTTTTCGTATTTTTTAAGTAATTCCGTTGTCGCAGAGGTTACGTTTTCTTTTTCTCTTTTACCGAACATATTCCGTCCGAGAGAGGATATATAATAACCGTCCGTAAAGCCCGAGCGTGAAAACAGCGACTGCAATTCATTCTGCCTTTGCTGTGTATATGCTCCGTCAAGGCTTTCCCTGCAAGCTGTAACCGCCGCCGCAACATATTCGGGGCGTTTCATTCTTCCCTCGATTTTGAAGGAAGCTATGCCCATATCGGAAAGCTCCGAAAGATATTCGACAAGCGACAGATCCTTTAAGCTCAAATCCGTACCCGTACCGCCGTCAATTTGGAACGGCAATCTGCAAGGCTGTGCGCAAAGTCCTCTGTTTCCGCTTCGTGAGCCGAGCATTGCAGACAAAAGGCATTGACCCGACACGCTCATACAAAGTGCACCGTGAACGAACACTTCAAGCTCTATGGGGGAATTCTCGGCTATATATTTAATTTCCGATTTTGAAAGCTCTCTGGGCAAAACCGCCCTTGAAAAGCTCAAATCGGCAAGCGCCCTAATTCCCTCAAGCGTTCCTGTGGAAAGCTGAGTTGAGGCGTGCATTTCTATCTCGGGACAGATGCTTTTTACTATCCTCGCAACGCCCAAATCCTGAACTATGACGGCATCTATTCCGCTTTCACATATCAGACGCACGGTTTTTTCAAGCTCCGAAAATTCGCTGTCCGAAACAAGCGTGTTAAGCGTAATATGGCATTTTACCGAATGGAGATGGCAAAAATCAACCGCCCTTTTAAGCCCGTCGCCGTCGAAATTGTCGGCATTTCTTCTTGCATTAAAAGCACCCGTGCCGAAATACACGGCGTTTGCACCGCTTCGCACCGCCGCAACAAGAGAGTCAAAATTGCCTGCCGGCGCAAGAATTTCAGCCATCATTGCTCTTCGGAAAACAGATTTATCTGATTTGATTTTGCTTTCGCATCTGCTTTCATTCTGTCAATTTCTCTTTTATAGAAATCTCTTTCGGACTGTGCCTTTGCGGTGTCCTCAAGATAATTTTTCATATCCGCACGAAGCTCCTCAGTTTTCTTTTCGGCCTTTTTGCAGTTGCAACCGTATTCGAGTGCTATAAGCACTGCAATCTGACTTGTTGAAATGAAAGGATTTTCCGTTCTTATCTCGTTTATTTTGGAGTCAATCTCCTTTGCGAGCTCCATTGTAAGCTCAACGCTTTCGTCTGTTCTGAGTGAGTAATCCACTCCTGCTATATTGATTTTAACGCTGTTCTTTTCCATAATCAAAGCACCTCTGTTCCATTCCTAAATTACGTCTACTCTTTATTATACATTAAAGTTTGAAAAACTGCAATAACATTATACTTTACAAGCCGTAGCAAAGCACTTCAAAGCTCAAGGTTACGCTAAGTCTCTGTAAAGTATTTAACCTTGCCTGCTCCTTTTCGCCTGTTTTGTAATAATACGGAGTCATTGCGAACAAATTTTTTATATCCTCCGTGCAGGCTATGTCTGCTGTGTATTCAACCCTCTCGCTCTTTAAGAGCTTGAAGCCCTCTATTTCAAAGGATGACGGCTCATTTTTGTAAGCCTTGTCATAAACCGCCTGCTTTAATTCGAGCAAATGGTTTTCAAGCGGAATTACCATAAGCATACGGCCGTCGGGCTTTAATATTCTTAAAAATTCCTTTTCGCTGTGCGGAGAAAAGATCTCGGTTATCATATCGGCACAGCTGTCGGGTAACGGAATATCGAACGAGCTTGCAACGGCATACTCAACGGTTTTATTCCTCTTTGCCGCTACCGCAAGAGCATCTTTTGAAATGTCAAAGCCACAAACCGTCCTGTCGGGTAATACTTCGGCTATTTTCGAGGTATAATATCCCTCGCCGCAGCCGCAATCGATTATTATATCGCCGGTAGCCGTAAATTCACGGCACATTTTAACAATCGCCTCACGCAACGGCTCATAATATCCTTTATCGAGGAAATCACGCCTTGCAGATACCATAAGCTTATTGTCGCCGTGGTTTCCGCCTGTGCTTTTAAGTAAAAGATTTACATATCCGCTTTTCGCCATATCAAAGCAATGACCGTTTGAGCAGATAAGAGATTTTCCCGTTTTATTGAGTTCGCTTTTACAAACAGGGCATATAAACATATAATCACCGATAATATATTATTATAAATCGACGAAAATTTCAACCGCTAATGCATTAGAAAAAATTATATCTTAATTTACCCGAAAAAATTGCCATAAAAGGTGTGTTTTTGTGTTTGCCTATAAACAAAAAAATCCCGCTAAGCGAGATTCTTTCATTATCATAGAAATTATTTCGATGCAGTGTTCTTTTTAAGGAAATCAACAAGCTCTGTTTTCTTGCTGTCGGACAAAAGCCTGTACTTTGCAAGAACGCCCTTTTCCTCTTTTGAAAGCGTGCTTACAAGCTGATTACTGCTTTTTTTCTTATACTGTACGGGAATATCCTCCACATTAAGCGGAACAGTCGTATCAATTTCAAGTATATAATCGGAGCTGACGCCGAAAACCTTAGCAATTTTACTAAGGAGATTAACATCGGGCTTATTCCTCCCCGTTTCATAGGAAGCATAGGTGGAGCGCTCAATTCCGATTGCATCCGCAAGCTCCTGCTGGGTAAACTTATTAGCTCTTCTGATTATCTTTAGTTGTTCACTCAACATATCAATCACCGTTCCTTTAATACTGTATTTTAATTATAATTCCAAAGTCAATCAAAGTCAATCAAAATTGTGTTTGAATATAACAACAAAGGCGTCCTTTGTCAGAACGCCTTGTTATTTGTTCAATTATACTTAAATGCACGCTCGGTCTTTAGATCTATATACATACCCTATTAACCTATTCCGAATCAATATATGGATTAGCATAGACTTTAACAAGACTATCTGTATAATCTGTTTCTATACATTCCCCCAAAGTAGAAAGGAAACCTCTTATAAAGTCATCTCCGACATAAAATTCATCCTTGTCTTTATAAAAATACGGCTCACATTCTGTATAGCCGTTAAGGGCAAACAAGTTATAATAATCATTTACTTTCGCACTTGTCAGTGTAATAGTGTCAAGGTCAAGCTTATACTTAATGCCCTTGCATTTAACTATTGCAATAGTGTCGTTTTCCCATTCAACTGTACCGCCCATTTCTTTAACTATCCTGACAAGCGGAACAACAGAATATCCGTCTGAATGAATTTTAACAGTTATATCTTCACATTCTTTATCGTTTACAATAAGCTTGCCGTCTTTCCAATTTGAAAAATCAATATTATGATATTGCGTTATATCCCGTTTAGGATAAACAGGGGGTCTATTATTAACAGCGATAACTATTACAATTATCGAAATTATCAAAACAACTGACATTATAAATGCAAGCATAAATTTTTTTGTTTTCATATTTACCCCCTCTAATTACCACTTCGCTATTTTCATTATAATTTCAAAGGCAATCAATGTCAATTAAAATTGTGTTTGAATATAACAAAACCGCTTGCCGAAACAAGCGGTTTTATTTGTTCCATTAAATCAGTTAATTTCCGAAAGTTTAACTGCTCTGTGCTCATTTGCAGACTTTTCTGCTGCGAGTGCGATTTTAACAGACTGCAAGCCTGCGTGGATACCGACGGGTGTTTCGGTGTTGTTCTCAACTGCCGAGCAGAACTGTCTTACCTCCTCGGAGAAGCTCTCCATATATCTTTCAAGGAAGAAGTAAAGCGGTTTTTCGCCCGTTACGCCGTCAGCGGTAGAAATTACGGCAGATGAAAGCGTATCGTTCGAGGTTGCAACCATACCCTTTGAGCCGAAAAGCTCTGCTCTCTGGTCATAGCCGTACATAGCCTGACGGGAATTGTCGATAACAGCAAGTGCGCCGTTTGCCATTTTAAGAGAAATGATAGCGGTATCAAAATCGCCGTACTCACGGATTGACGGATTGATAAGAGCGTCTGCGTAAACATAAAGCTCTTCAACGTCGCTGTTTGTAAGGAAGCAAGCCATATCAAAATCATGGATTGTCATATCAAGGAAAATGCTTGCCGCACAGTAGCCAACAGGTGGTGCCTGCGGGTCTCTTGATGTAATTTTAAGAATTTGAGCATCGCCGATCTTGCCCTCGTCATAAGCCTTGCGAATAGCCGCAAAGTTATGGTCAAAGCGACGGTTAAAGCCAACCTGGAATTTGACCTCAGGATGAGCCTTGAGTGCATCTGCGATTTCAAGAATTTTATCAACTGTATTTGCAAGCGGCTTCTCACAGAAAACGTGCTTGCCTGCATTGATAGCCTCGATTGAAATGGGTGCGTGTGTGTCGGTTGACGAGCAAACCATAACAGCGTCGATTTCAGCGTCGTTTATGATTTCCTTGTAGTCCTTATAAACCTTTTCAACGCCGAAGCTTCTGATAAAGCTTTCTGTTTCATCGTTCATAAAGGGGTCAGCCATTGCAACTACGGTTGCATTTTTTACATGGTAGGAAATTGACTCAAGATGTACCTTGCCGATACGACCTGCGCCGATAATACCGATTTTTAACATAATTTTACCTCCAACAAATTGTTATTTACAAAGTCTGTCGTAAATCTTCAAAATATCGTCAACGGATATTTCTTTGATTGTGTTTGACGGCGAACCGGATGCAAATGCGTCCTCTGCCATCTTGGGCATTGCCCTGCGGAACTCATCTAAATCAATTCCGTAACCCGATACGCTCGGGATATTGCATATATCGCAAATTTCCTTGCAAGCCGAAACGAATTTCCTTGCGCCCTCTTTATCGGAGTCCGCTTCGTCTGCTTTTCCGATTGCACGAGCCATATTGGCAAAGCGTTTTTCAGCACCGTCGCAAACATAATCGAAGCACTCTGTCATAAGCATTGCGTTGCTTATTCCGTGCGGAACATGGAAAAGTGCGCCTATCGGACGAGACATACCGTGAATTATCGTAACGGAAGCGTTATTAAACGCCGTGCCTGCCTCAAGTGCGGCAAGGCTCATCTGCGCTCTTGCTTCAACGTTTTGAGGCTCACGGTAAGCTATCGGAAGATACTCGAAAATTCTTTTGACAGCACTCAAAGCAAGGTCATCCGTCATAGGCTGTGCCTTGCGTGAGGTATAAGCCTCGCTTGCGTGACAAAGTGCGTCAAGTCCCGTAGCCGCCGTAACGGAAGCCGGTGCGGTCATGGTAAACGCAGGGTCGTCGATTGCAAGGTCGGGCATAAGCACCGCACCTTTTAAGAGCATTTTAATATCCTTTTCGGTGTTTGTGATAATCGTAAACTGTGTAGCCTCCGAGCCTGTGCCGCTTGTGGTCGGGATTGCAACCATAGGCGGAGTCGGAACTGTAATTACCTTGCCGAGAAAATCATTGATAGAGCCGCCGCTTGTGGCAACTGCGCCGATTGCTTTCATGGTGTCAATCGGAGAGCCGCCGCCGACAGCGATAAGGAAATCGCAATTCTCGTCATTCCAAGCCTTTAAGCCTGCCTCAACAATTTTGTCGGTAGGCTCGCCCGTTACGCCGTCAAAAATCGCATACTGTGTGCCGCTCTTATCAAGTATATCCGTAACTCTTTTGGCATTTCCGAGCTTAACCATCATAGGGTCGGTAACAATAAGAGCCTTTTTGCCGAAGGCGGAGATATGCTCTGAAGCGTCGGACAGTGCATTTTCGCCGTAGAATACCTGTTTGGGCATAATGAACTGATAACTCATTTTACACCCTCCGATTAAAGTCCTGCTTTTTCAGCGATATATTTTCTTGCCTTTATAGCATATTCAAGCGGATTTGCGATTGCCGGGTCCTGCTCTGCCTCGACAAGAACATAGCCCTCATAGCCTGTCTTTTCAAGAACGTCAAAAATGGGCTTGAAGTCAATTACGCCGTCGCCGGGGACTGTAAAGGTGCCGAGCCTTACGCCCTGTAAGAAGCTCAAATGCTCTCTCTTAACCTGTTCAACCTTTTCGGGACGAATATCTTTAAGATGTACATGGCGGATACGGTCCGCATACTTATTGAGCACAGACATATAGTCCTCGCCGCAATAAGCAAGGTGTCCGCAGTCAAAGAGAAGTCCGAAAAGCTCGGGGTCTGTGTTAGCCATAAGTCTGTCGATTTCCTCTTCGGTCTGAACAACCGTACCCATGTGATGATGGAAGCAGAGCTTAATGCCCATATCCTTTGCAACCTTACCAAGCTTGTTTATGCCTGTGCAAAGAGTGTCCCATTCCTCGTCGTTCATAACATATTTAGCCTCAAAAATCGGCTTATCCGTGCCCTGAATAGAGTGTCCCTGCTCGGACATTCCGACAACCTTAGCACCCATTTCCTTTAAGAAGGTGATATGCTCGATAAAGTCCTTTTCGACCTCTTCATAAGGCTTAGTTGTAAGGAAAGAAGAGAACCAAGCGTTGCAAATCTGCATACCGCGAAGCTCAAGTGCCTTTTTAAGCACAGCGGTATCACGGGGATACTTATTGCCAACCTCACAGCCTGTAAATCCTGCAAGAGCCATTTCGGAAACGCACTGTTCAAATGTGTTTTCCGCACCCAAATCGGGCATATCGTCATTTGTCCATGCTATTGGCGCAATGCCGAGCTTTACTTTGTTTTTGTCAAGCATATCAATATTTTCTCGCTTTCTCTTGATTTTCTTTTTTATTCAAATAAGCCTTTTTAACGGCTTCATTTTGAGATGTACTTGCAACGCCGACATTCCACCACGCACCGTAGCCGTCGGTCATTGATTTGGGAAGAACTTTTATATCGATAAGCGTTGAAACGGTCTGTTTTTTGGAGTCCTCCAACGCAAATCTAAGCTCCTCGGGAGTTCTTGCGGTATAAGTCTTTACGCCGTAGCCCGAAGCACATTTAGCAAAGTCAATCGGTACAAGGTCGCCCAAAAGATTGTTGTTATCGTCTCTGAAACGGAACTCTGTGGCAAGGTTTCCGATACCGTTTGACATTTCAAGGTTATTTATACAGCCGAAGCCGCTGTTGTCGAAAAGAAGTACATTTATCTTCTTTTTCTCTTGAATCGAGGTTATAAGCTCGGAGTGGAGCATAAGATAGCTACCGTCTCCGCACATTGCGTAAACCTCTTTATCGGGGCAGGCAAGCTTTGAGCCGAAAGCACCTGCAATTTCATAGCCCATACAGGAATAACCGTATTCCATATTGTAGGAATAAAGGCTGTCGGACGTCCACATTCTCTGAAGGTCGCCCGGAAGTGAGCCTGCCGCACCTACGCAAATTGCGTCGTCGTCGATAATCTCACGAACCATTGAAACCGCAGCGGTTTGAGTGATAGTGCCGAATTTTTCCGCAAATTCGGGGATTGTGCGTTCATCTCTCGCCTTGATAAGCGGTTCAAAATTCTCATCAAATCTATACTCGGCAAGGCGTTGCATTTCGTCCGCCCAATCCTTGCGAGCCTGCGAGATTTCGGTGGTATATGCCGACTTATAGCCGTTTTCTCTCAATTTATCCGAAAGAGCCGCAAGACCTAATTTCGCATCGCACACAAGCTTTACCGCACCGAGCTTATAGGCGTCAAAGCGTGAGGTGTTGATTGTCAAAACCTTTGCATCACTTCTGAAAAGCGACTTTGAGCCCGTTGTGAAATCGGAAAATCTTGTTCCGACGCCGAGAATGACATCAGCCTCTTTCGCTATAACGTTACCTGCCGAGTTGCCCGTAACGCCAAGACCGCCGAGGTTATATTCATTGCTTGAATGACAAGCGGTTTTACCCGATTGAGTTTCGGCAAACGGGATATTAAACTCCTTGCAGAAGCGTTCAAGCTCCTCGCCTGCCTCTGAATATCTTACGCCGCCGCCGCAAATCACAAGCGGCTTTTTAGCTGTGAGAAGAATTTTGACAATATCGTCAACCTCCTCAACGGACGGTGCAGTTCTTGTAATTTTATGTACTCTCTTTTGCAAGAATTCGTCGGGGAAATCATAGCTTTCGCCCTCAACGTCCTGCGGAAGCGAAATACAAACAGCACCCGTTTCGGCTGTATCCGTAAGCACTCTCATTGCGTTTATCATAGCGGACATAAGCTGCTCGGGACGTGCAATTCTGTCCCAATATCTTGTAACTGCCTTGTAAGCGTCATTGGTAGTTGTAGCAAGTGAATTTACCTGCTCAAACTGTTGAAGAACGGGGTCGGGCTGACGGGTAGAAAACGCATCTGCCGGTATGAGCAAAAGCGGAACGTGGTTGACCGTTGCCGTTGCCGCCGCCGTAATCATATTCGCAGCACCCGGTCCTATCGACGAAGAGCAAGCGATAATTTTTCTGCGGTTGTTCATCTTTGCGAAAGCAGTTGCGGCGTGTGCCATTCCCTGCTCGTTCTTGCCCTGATAAACGGTAAGTCCGCCTCTGTCGGAGTCAAGTGCCTCGCCGAGACCGCAAACTATACCGTGTCCGAATATCGTAAAAATTCCGTCAACAAACTTTGTTTCTTTTCCGTCAAAGGAAACATATTGATTGTCAAGGAATTTAACAAGTGCCTGTGCGGTAGTCATATATGCCATAGTTTTATCTCCTTATTTCTCGTCTAAAAGCCATTTGTGTTCGGGTGCGTCAATTCTCGTCTTTCTCCACGGATCGCCGTCAAGATGTCTAATCATCCAAACATAGCACATTTTGTATCCGGGTGCAGCCACCTGCTGATGTGTGTGCATTGGTGTTACGCAAAGGCAACCCTTGTCGCCGACCTTATAGCAATCATCTCCGTTAAAGCCGACGCCGAAGCCCTGCGGCTTTTCAAATTCATAATAGTAAACCTCGGGTTGCGGATGATAATGCGGCGGATAGCTAGTCCAACAGCCCGGCTTGTGGAAAACCTCGCCCAAGACAAGCTTTGAATACGGAGCGTTTTCATAGTCAAACACCGTAAGCACCTGTCTGTCAGCCGTGCCGTCCCATTGGTCTGCGCCAAAGTGCTGAACGGTCATATCCTCGCCTTTATAATAATGAACGCCGAAATCATTTGAGTTATTAGTCTGCTCAATTACAAATCTCGATTCCTCGTTCGCCTTAACGGTTACTGTATTATTCCTTGCAAAATGAATTGCCGTCGCCTTGTCAAGAAACGGAGAACGCCTCTTTGCGTTTTCGGTTTTACCGTCGAAAACAAAATCGACATCGCCTGCCATCAAAAGCAGAGCCGTTTCGTTTTCCGCCTCGCAAAAGGTCATTTCCTCGCCTGCTTTGAGAACTTTAACTCTTATATCCATCAGCATATCGGAGTTTTTGCCGTTTCTCTCACAGAGGATTTTTTCATTGTTTTCGTTGAATTTAGGATTTTCGTACATAATATTACCCTCGTTCATATAAATTAAACTTTTATCTTATCATCAGTAAGCGAAGCACTTGCGGTTTTAATCGGTATTTCCTCGCCGAGATAGGTGGGCTCGGGCTTTGCTATGCAATAAAAGAAATCCTTTACCCTTGCCGCCGCTTCTCTAATGTTATTTGTAACGGGATATTTAAGCTCCTCCCTGTCAAGTCCGTAAGCCTCGATGCCAAGCTGCCTTGCAATATACACAGCCCTGTAAAGATGATATTTCTGCGTTACGATAAGCACCTTTTGAGCCTTGAAAACATCTCTTGCACGATACATTGACTCATAGGTCGAAAAGCCTGCGTGATCCATAAACACGCAATCCGCCGAAGCGCCGTTTTCAACAAGGTAATCCTTCATAGCGTTTACCTCGTCATAGCTTTTCGTGCCGTGATCGCCCGAGACAAGAAATCTGTCGCTGCAATTTTTATTGTATGCCTCAAGAGAAAAATCAAGTCTTTCCTTTAGCATAGGCGACGGCTTACCACTCCAAAGCCCTGCGCCAAGCACCAAAATACAATCATAGCTGTCCGCTTTCAATTCGTCTGCGGTAACAAAATTCTTTTTAGAAAAAGAAATCATATATGCGTTAATGCCGATTACCGCCGAAAAAAGCAAAATACAAGCACATAAAAGCGTACCTATAACGCCCTTGAAAATCTTGTTTTTGAACAGCTTTTTCATATGAATACCTTTCTGCAAATCAAAGAGGGAGCGGAATGATTTACACCCTTGCAATCATTTCGCCGTATTCTTCTTTTTCTTTCTTAATAAAGTCCTTGACCGCTTCGACAGTGGGCATATCCTGTGAGCAAGCATGAGAAGCCACAAGCATAGCCGCCGAAGCCGAGCCGAATTCAAGAGCGTCGATTATTTCATAGCCCTCAAAAAGTCCGTAAAGGAATGCGGAAGCGTAACCGTCTCCGCCTCCGAAGGATTTAAGAAGCTTAACGGGGAACGGCTTAATATTATAGCTCTCGCCGTCATTTGTATAGGCTGTCGAGCCCTCCTTGCCGTGCTTGATTACCACGATTTTAGCATTTTGCGAATGCCAATATTTAGCTGTTTCCTCATCGGTCATACCCTGCTTTATGAGCTTTTCGGTAAGGTCATATTCCTCACGTGAGCCGAGAATAATATCCGCCTCTCGAGCAACTGCGGAATAATAGATTGAAATTTCGTCATCATTTTTCCAATTATACGCACGGTAGTCAATATCAAAAATAATCGGAACACTATTTCTCTTTGCAAGCATAACAGCCTTGAGCGCCGCCTCTCTTGACGGGCTTTCGCAAAGTGCCGTGCCTGAAATCAAAAGTGCCTTACCCTGTTTGATATATTCCTCGTCAATATCCGAAGCCTCCAATTTTAAGTCGGCCGCTTCGTTGCGGTACATAACGATTGAGCTTTCCGTTTCGGATTTAATTTCGGTAAAGGTAAGACCGATTTTCTCGCCGTTTTCACATCTCTTAACTCTTGAGGTGTCAATTCCCTCTTTCTCAAAGAAATCTGTTACGAATGTGCCAAACTGGTCGTCGGAAACACGGGCAAAAAATCCGCATTTTTTACCGAGTCTCGCAAGTCCTACCGCAATATTTGCAGGAGAGCCGCCGAGATATCTCTTAAAGGTCGTGCTTTCGTTAAGCGGACAGTAATAATCAACGGGATTCAAGTCAACCGCAATTCTGCCCAAAAGGATAAGGTCATATTTTTTTGAAAAGTCGAATTCTATGTATTTCATAATTATCTCCTTAATTATTCCATATTGAAAACTTTTATATGTCTTTTAACGTTTTGATAAACTCCCTCGACCTCACAGGCAGAGAGCTCAAAGTAATTTGCTTTTTCCTTGTTATCGCAATAAGCCTTTGCATAAGCCGCCAAATTATCAAAGGAAGCGGTTGCTATATTTATCTTGCGAACACCGAGTGAAATTGCCATTTGGAACTGCTCGTCGCTTATTCCCGTACCGCCGTGAAGCACAAGCGGTGTGCTGACTTTTTTATGTATTTCCTCAAGCACGTCAAAGCGAAGCTCGGGAAGAACGGGATAATTTCCGTGTGCGTTTCCGATTGCCACTGCAAGAGCGTCAACTCCCGTTTCATCGCAAAAGCGTTTTGCGTCATCGGGATTTGTGCAAAGAATTTCATGGCTCTTGCCCTCGCCCTCGTTTCCGCCGACAACTCCCAATTCAGCCTCAACGGTTGCACCGTATTCCTTCGCTGTTTCAACCACGCCTTTTACCGTTTTAATATTCTCCTCAAGCGGTAAAAGTGAGCCGTCAAGCATTACCGATGTAAAGCCAATATCAAGAGCCTGCTCAACCGTTTCAACATTTAAGCCGTGGTCAAGATGCACCGCAATATCCACATCGGCGTTTTCAGCCGCCGCAAGCATCATAGGTCCCATCAATTCCAAAGGCGAGCTTTTAAGCCTTACCTCCGCTATCTGCAAAATAATGGGGGTTGCAAGCTCCTCCGCCGCCTTGACGGCGCCCATAACCATTTCCATATTTCCGACTGAAAAAGCACCGACGGCAACGCCTTTCTTTTCGGCTTCTTCAAGTAATTTCTTCATCGGGACAAGTGCCAATTACAACACACACCTTTCTGCTTTTAAGACCCGTGATTTACAGCGAGTTATATATGGATAATATACCACTAAAGCAACTGTTTTTCAATGTATTTTTAATAAAAAATTGTGCAATAATCGCAAAAAAATCAGCTGCAAAAGGTCTGTCCGAAAAAAAGACAATCCGCAGCCGAAAAATTTTTGTTTAATATCAATACAGCTTAAAAATATAGCATATAATTCCATATAAAAAAGCTGCCGACGTACCGTAAACGATTACAGGTCCGGCTATCGAAAACAGCTTTGCGCCCGTTCCGAGAATTTTGCCCTCGCTTCGAAATTCCATTGCAGGCGAAACTATGGAATTTGCAAAGCCTGTTATCGGGACTATCGTGCCTGCTCCTGCATGCTTTGCAATTTTGTCAAACACGCCGATACCCGTCAAAATTGCTGTCAATACTATAAGCACAACCGAAGTCAAGGTCTTTGTTTCCTGCTCGTTAAAGCCTGATTTTTGTAACAGATACATCAGCACTTGACCGATAAAGCAGATAAATCCGCCTATGAAAAATGCCTTGAGACAATTTGTAAGCTTCGGAGATTTCGGAGAAGCTTTTTTCGCCATATCGGAGTATTCTTTACCTGTTGTTGACATAACAATCACCTCTTTTTGTATTTTTACCGTTAAAGACTTAAAAATTCATAAATTATTTATTGATTTATGTTAGGATTTACTATAAAATTTATATTGTTAGGCGGTGTTTATGGAATGAGTTTAATCGAAGTAAAAGACATTTACAAAATTTACAATCCGGGAGAAAACGAGGTCAGAGCACTCGACGGCATAAACCTCACTATTGAAAGAGGCGAGTTTGTTGCAATCGTCGGTCAATCCGGCTCAGGTAAATCAACGCTTATGAATATGCTCGGACTTTTGGATGTTCCGACAAGCGGCGAATACTACCTTGACGGCGAAAACGTTTCGCATATGACGGACGATCAGCTGTCCGAAATACGCAATAAGCAAATCGGCTTTATTTTCCAGGGCTTCAACCTCATTTCAAGCCTTACCGCACAGGCAAACGTTGAGCTTCCGCTTGTTTACAGAGGTATGCGACCCGACGAACGGCACAAGCTCTCCAAAGAGGCACTCGAAAGAGTCGGACTTGCACACAGAATAAACCATCTTCCGAAGCAGATGTCGGGCGGTCAACAGCAAAGAGTTGCGATTGCAAGAGCAGTTGCCGCACGTCCGCCGATTATCCTTGCCGACGAGCCGACGGGTAACCTTGACAGCCGTTCGGGCGAGGATGTTATGAAAATTCTCAAGGGTTTGCATGAAGAGGGCAGAACAATAATTCTTATCACGCACGACAACGGAATAGCCGATCAGGCAAAACGTGTTATAAGAATACAGGACGGTCAAATCGTTGACGACTATATTAACAAATAAAAATTCAAGTAGCTATTGTAATTTCGATTTAATTGGTATATAATAGCAAATGTATATTGATTTTCTTAGGAGGTGGCAAAATGTTAGATCCGAACAAGACCATAAAATTTTCCATTAAAGATGAGTGTGATGAGCAGATGCGTCAAACCCTGCTTGCAGTTTACACCGCTTTGCAGGAAAAGGGCTACAATCCCATAAGCCAGATTGTCGGATATATACTTTCAGAGGACCCGACGTACATTACCACTCATAATAACGCACGCAGCCTTATACGCCGCCTTGACAGAGATGAACTTTTGCAAACTCTCGTTAAAGAATATCTCAAATCAAGTTCCGAAAAGTAATTGAGGTGTAAAAATGGCTGAAAAGAAAAATGATTTTTTGACTTATAAGGGCAAGCCCCTTGTAAGGAACGGAAATACCATTTACTATGGCGATATGAACGACGATTACGTTATTATGATGCGTATTTTGAGCTCGAAGGAGTTCGGCGATACCGATCTCGCTTCAAAGGTATCCGTTCAGCTTGTCAATACAGACCCGAATGTCAGCATTAAAGAAAAAATCGTTAAAACAAGCGAGAAAAAAGGTCTTTATGCGGCAATGGATATTGCAGACATCTGGTTGACAAGAGCGTTGAATCCCAAAGATGAATAATTTCAAATCTAAAAAAATCCGCTTAACCGATTGGTCAAGCGGATTTTTCTCTGTCCTTTTTTATTCAATTTCTGCTTTCGGGTCATCGCCGAGACGGTAAAGGAAGTGCATACTTAAAAGGCAGATAAGCGCGCCGATAAACGGAATAGCTCCTGTCATAACGTATATCTTTTCCGCAACGCCCGAAGCCTGTTCCAAAGCACCGAGGGTTTCATCATAGCCCGTAAATCCGAGTGCCAATGAAATCAGTGATGCGCCAAGTCCCTGTGCCACTTTTCTGAACAGCGAATAAGTTGCGTAAATTGAGCTTTCCTCTCTCCTGCCCGTTTTCATTTCCTGATAATCTATGCAGTCCGCAACAAGCGCCCAAGTAAGAACAAGATAGAATGCCGAGCCGAACATTGCAATTCCGATAAATACAATCCAAATATAAGGGTTTTCAAAGCGTACAAAGGTAGCGATACCGCTTGCAATTGCCGAAATCAAGAAGGGATATGTGCAAAGCTGCTTCTTTGTAAATTTCTTTGAAAGAGGCTTTACCGCAACTATGCCCAAAACCGTCGGCAAGCCTGCGATTATTGTAGCTATCGGAATTATTTCAGTATTCTTAAAATAGCACATAAAAATATACTGCATTGAGGTTGTAACAGTCATCATCAACGCAAGATATGACATTGACGAGATCGTAACACCGAGCATATTTTTATTCTTGAGGAACGAGGAAAATGTTTTGAAATAATTGAATTTCTGCGATTTGTCAACTACTGCGGGAGCAAGTCTTTCGGTTGTCAGCTTGCGAAGAAGAATAAACGAAATAAAGCCGATAACGCCCATTACAGCAACGATTATAAAGAACAGATTGCCTCTCGGGTTTTTGTCTTTATCATAGACGATAGCAGGAAGCAAAACCATAACAGGAATCTGCGCAAACATTGCGCCGACGCTTCTGACGGTTGAAAGAGCACTTCTTTCCTCGGGAACATTCGTGATTACCGCCTGCATTGAACCGTAAGGGACGTTTACGCTTGTGTATGAAATACTCCATATGCAGTAAAGTCCGAAGCACATTGCGATTTTAACGCCGTATGGAAGTGACGGAGCGTAAATAAAAAGCAATACGCTTGAAATGAGAAGCGGTAAGCTCGCCCATTTTATCCAAGTCTTAAACTTGCCCTCTTTACCGGGTTTTGCGGAGTCGCAAAGTCCGCCGATAATCGGGTCGTTAATTGCATCAAAAATCTTTGCAAGTAAAATTATGATTGCAAAATGCTTGGGCTTTATGCCCATACAAGTAATATAGAAAATCATAAGATAGTTGTTAATAAAAGCAAAGCTCATATTACAACCGAAGTCGCCGAGAGCGTAGCCGACCTTGTCCCGTATGCCAAAAGGTCTTATTTGTTTTTCCTGCATTCTAATCCCCCTAATTGAATTAAATTAAAATATATAAATATTATATACTTATTCTATATAAATTATCAATTCGCAAAGTTACTATATTTTAATACGGCAATACGGCTAAAATCACAAGAGAAAATTTAGCAAAAGAAAAAGCACCCACACATTAAGTGCGAGTGCCGAATATCAGAAATATAAATTCCTTAGTCTTCGTTCTTTTTCTTCATTGTAACTGCAACTGCTGCTGCGCAAACTGCAACTGCTGCTGCTGTTGAAACATAAAGCTTGCCGCCTGTTTTCTTAATATCAACAGAATTCTTGTTGCTGTCGGGTTTAGTTTCGGGAGCTGTTGTCTCGGGAGCCTTTGCGCCCTTATCGGTTACGTTGATAGCAAGCTCATCGCCGTTAACTGTAACAGATGCGTTTGTACCGTCAATAGCGTCTGTTGCAGATGCTTTGAAAACGCCGTCCTTCTTGAGAACCTTGAACTTAGCTGTGAAAACCACACCTGCGTCCTTAGCTTCGCTTGCAACGCTTGCTACTATGATTTTGCCATCAACAGTATCATTGATTTCAGTTGTGAAAAGATCGGTAGCCTCAGCCGAGCCTGCTACATACTTGTAGTTTTTAGTGTTGTATTCAAGAACACCCTTGAAGCCCGAAAGACCGCTGCTTACTTTGAAAGAAACTGTAATTACATCGCCTACTGCTGCTGTATCTGCGGATGACTCAACGTCAACCTTGTATGCGTCAGCTGCGAAAGCCGGAACACAAGCAACAGCAATAAGAAGAAGTGCTACGAGAACTGAAAGAACTTTTTTCATATCTTTTTACCGCCTTTTAATAATTTTCGCATAATGCGAGTCGATATTCTGATAGAAAAGCACGTAAAGCCTTTACTATATGACTAATGATACTATAATTCGGTTGAATTGTCAACAGAATTTTATTTATCTTTATCAATATTTTCGTTTATTTGCACTGTTGCGTCAGGCTCGTCCTCCTGCTTTTTCTTTTTAATAACAAGTGCGATAACTATTGCCGCTGCAAGAGCCAAAACAGTAGCCAACACAACAATGATTATAGCCTTTTCATTTGTCTTTTTACCGATTTCGTGTTCTTCTTCTGCCGTTGTGGGCTCGTTCGGCATTATGTCGGCAGGAAGCGTCTCGTCGGGTGCGGGAGCGTTAGCGCTTCCGGTTATGCCCTCGACCTTTTTTTTCTGCTCTGCTTTATTGCCCACAGCTGGGTTTGTAACCTTGTTTGCAGGTTCTGTCTGAGCCTGAGGCGGAATTGTCTCCTCCGCAGCCGCACCTGTTCCCTCGGCTATCGTAAGAACGGCACCGGGAATTGATTCTGTAATATCCTTATCCGCACCGTCAATAGCTTGAGTTGCCTTTACGCTGATTTTTCCGCCTGTTTTAAGCACCTTGAACTTTACGGAAAATAATGTGCAGGCAGACTGTTCGCTTGTTGAAACCGCCACCGCAATAAGCTTGCCGACAGTTTTATCGTTTATAACCGTTGTGAAGCTGGGGCTTAAACTGACGCTGTCCGAAACAAGCTCAAAGCAAGTCTTATCGTACTCAAGCAAAAGCTTTGCGCCCGAAAGGCCGCTCGGTACGTTTACGCTTACCGTTATTGTATCGCCCTTGTTTGCCGTTGACGGAGCTGAAACGAGAGACAAGGCTCCTGCGAATGAATTGAGGCACAAGGCTGATATAAGCATTGTTATTATCAGTATTACGGATATAGTTTTTTTCATAGGTTAAACCGCCTTTTCTGTTTATCTTCAATATAATACATTTTTTTACCGTTTGAGTCAATATTTGTTGCCATTTTTAATGTAAAGTTTTTTGCTTTACAACTGTATGTCCCTGTTAGGCGTAACATATACGGTGTTGTAAACGTGATATATGACCTTACCGGGCTTTGCGTTGTTCGGCTTCTTGACATTTTTAATCAAGGTATAGTCAACGGGGACCTTGTCCGCACCGTCGGCAGAGCTGAAGCGAGCAGCTATTCTTGCCGCCTCCTCGATTGCCGTATCGGTGATTTCTCGGTTATCCGAAGCAATGACCGTATGCGAGCCTGCAAAGCCTTGAGTGTGAAGCCACATATCATAGTTCTTCGCCGTCTTAAATGTCAACTTATCATTTTGAACATTGTTTCTGCCGACAAGCACACGAAAGCCGTCGCTCGTGGTAAATTCATACGGCGGCAAGGTCTTTGGAAGCTTGATTTTGTCCTTGCCCTTACGTCTTATGTATCCGCCTGCAATCAATTCCTGTCTTATCTCAGAAATTTCCGCTTCGCTGTCTGCTCTTGAAAGCTCGTCGAGAACAGAGTCGATATACAAAAGTTCCTGCTCTCCGCTTTCGATTAAATCGGCAAGCATTTTTTCAGCCGTTACGGACTTTTTATATTCCTTATAATACTTTTGCGAATTCTGAACGGGCGAAAGCGCAGGATTCACTTTAATTCGAACGACATTGTTATTGTCATAATAATTTTCAATATCGTAAAACGCCGCACCCTTTTCCAATCTGTAAAGATTTGAATTTATAAGCTCGGCATAGATACGCAGCGTTTCCTTATCATCGCACTTTTCAAGCTGCATTTTTTGAAGATTAACCTTTTTCGCAACCCTCTGCGATGCGTTATTCAAAAGCTTCAGCATATCGCCAGCACGGCGTTTGATTCTGTACATTCTGTCCGTTTCAAAGCAGAATTCGTCAAGCAGTTCCGAAAACGAAGAATATTTTTTGACGGGATAATTCTCGCCGTATTGAGTTATATCCATAAACGAAAAATCAACGGGATTTCCCTCGGGGTCAAAAACAACCTGCGGAGACGGCTTATTTTCGGCTATGATATTCTGAATTTCAACGATTTTGTCATATAAAACGCTCTCGTCGATAACAGTCATATCCTCAACCGCTTTATCGGAGCACGCACAGGCAATCTCACGGCAGACAATCGGAGAAACGCCCAAAACGCTTGAAAGAATTGCCGAGGACAATTTTTGACTTTCCTTCTCGCATACAGCTTTTACAATCTCCCCTGCCGAACAGCTTGAAATATCAAGCTTATTTTGGCTCGGAGGCAAAAGATATGTTCCGCCGGGCAAAACCTCTCTGTATGTAGATTTTGTTTCATCCACCCTTTTAACAGCGTCAATTACCTTGCCGTTTTCGTTAACAAGCACTATATTGCTGCGCTGTGCCATAATTTCGATAAACACCTTGAGCTTTACTTTGTCGCCTATCTCGTCGGTGGCGTCAAAGCACAATTCAAGCACCCTGTCGAGAGATACCTGATTTATTTCGGTAAGCGTTGCACCGACAAGGCGTTTTCTCAAAAGCATACAGAGCATAGGCGGTTTTTGCGGATTTTCAAGCGTTTGCGAGGTTATGTGTATCCTCGGAGAAATCGCCTGTGCCGACATATAGAGCCTGTATGCACCGCTGCGGGTACGCATAAGAAATACAAGCTCGCATTTCGACGGCTGATAAACCTTTTCCACCTTTGCTCCAAGCAGATATCCACTTATTTCATTTTTTATAAAGCCTAATGTTATTCCGTCAAGTGCCATATTTTCCTCAAATATATGTTATGGGTGTTTTCTGTTCAAACACCGTAAACTTTACATTCCCAAATTTTTCTTGAAGTCTGTCGCAAAGCGGCTTTATTGAAATTGCCTCTGTTTCAAAATGACCTGCCGCAATAAGTCCAATGCCGAGATTTATAGCATCGAGAAAATCGTGGTGTCCTGCGTCTCCCGTAACGAGCAAATCGCAGCCCATTTCCTTTGCTTCAAGCAGATAATCGCTGCCTGCGCCTCCGCAAAAAGCAACTCTTTGAACTTCCTTTTCGGTAAGACAAGCTCTCACGCTTGCAGAAAGAGCTTTCCCGACAAGCCTTGCATACTCGCCGACCGTCGTTTTTTTAACGTCGCCGACAGTCAGTATTCCCGACGGAGATTTTACGGTATTTTCAGCCGAAAGCTTCTTTGCCAAAATATCACTCACTCCGCCCTCTGCGACATCATATGAGGTATGAGCGCAGATTACCGAAAGTCCGTTGTTGACGGCGGTATAGACCTCACTTCCGACTTTTACCTGCTTTAACGCACCGAAAATTATCGGATGATGGGTAATCACAAGCTCACAGCCTGATTTTTTTGCATATTCAAGCACCTCATTCGTGCAATCAAGCGCAAGCAACACGCTTTTAACCTCGGCATTTTCGTCGCCGATCAAAAAGCCGCTGTTATCCCATTCCTCCTGCTTGCAGAACGGTGCAAAGCTGTCTATATATTCATATATTTCCTTTGCCTTAGGCATTTTCAATACTCCTTATCAGCTCGAGAATTTTCTCGTCCTTTGTGCCGTTATATTTATTATAAAGGCTCTTGAGAACCTTTCCGACAAACAGTTTGTCGGTTTCGTTGTCGCTTTTCGGTAAATTCCCTACATAGTATTCGTATAACTTATGCTCTGTTTTCACACCCGAATACCTTGCGGAAATGATAAGATAAACACGCTTATCCTCGCACACGGTTTTTTCGGCTTCAATCAGAAAACCGTTATCAAAAAGCGCACGCCACACATCCTCAAAATGCGTCATAGGCTGCAAAATAAGATGTATTTTCTCATCCCTCAGCCACTCGGTTGCGTTTATCATATCGGCAATCATAATTCCGCCCATACCTGCAACGGCAATCTCCTGCGCCTCATAAGGCTCTATATTTTCAAAGCCTGCCGAGAGCCGAAGCGTAATTTTATCCGCCAGCGAATATTCGTCAAGCGTCTTTTGAGCGTTCATAAGCGGATTTGGATTTATATCCGAAGCTATTGCCCTGTTTGCAATTTTATTTTTTACTATGTATGCCGGAAGATATGCGTGGTCTGTGCCGACGTCCAAAAAGGTGTCGCAATTATTTACCATACCTGCCACGGCGTCAAGTCTCGGTGTCAATTTAATCATAATTAAAAAAATGAGGGTTGACAGAGCAAAACACTCAGCCAACCCCGTCGCCTTCTTTATTTGCTTGATTTACTTGCAAGAAAATCGTTTATCTTTTTAACAAGCTCGTCCGCATCAACGCCGTGAACGGCACAAGCCTCCTCAACGCTCTCGCCTCTCGAAGCAGGGCAGCCGAGACAGTGCATTCCCATTTCAAGGAAGAAAGGAATGGTCTCTCTATCCGCATCGAGAATATCGCCGATTGTCATATCCTTTGTGATTGAAGTCATTGCTTTTACCTCCGTAAATAAAATTGAATTATACTTATTTATTACCCGAATTTGACTGATTATCAATGCTTTCGGGTAATATATTAGTTTCGTCAATAATGTAGTTCGGTCTGTTCTTAACCTCAAGGTAAACCCTTGAAACATATTCGCCGACTACGCCCATTGAAATTAAAATAAGTCCGCCGATTATCAAAACCGAGCACACAAGCGACGGATAGCCGTCAACATCAGGGCCGAAGCAGAGCGTTTTAATTATCGTATAAAGCGCATAGATAAACCCTACAAGGCTTGTAACAATACCGCAGAAAAGTGAAATTTTAAGCGGTGCGGTTGAAAAGCCGATTATTCCGTCAACCGCATAGGCAAATAATTTCCAAAACGACCATTTTGTTTTGCCTGCCGCACGTTCACGGTTTTCGTGCTCAAACCACTTTGTTTTGAAGCCGACCCAGCTGAATATGCCTTTTGAAAAGCGGTTGTATTCGGGCATTGAGATTATTGCGTTAACGACCTTTCTCGTCATAACCCTGTAATCCTGTGCGCCCTCCTCGATATTTGCGTCCGAAATTCGATTTATCAGCTTATAAAAGCTTCTTGAAAAAGCACTTTTAAGCTTAGCCTCGCCCTTTCTGTCGGTTCGTCTTGCGGCGGCTATATCGTAGCCCTCCTCGTTAACGCTTTTAACCATTTCGGGAATAAGCTCGGGAGAATGCTGCAAATCGGCATCGATAATTCCGACATAATCAGCCGACGACATTTTAAGACCTGCAAGCATTGCCGACTCTTTTCCGAAATTCCTTGAAAAAGAAATATACTTGACGGTTTTATCCATTTCGGCAAGCTGTCTTATAATATTTACGGTGTTATCACGGCTTCCGTCATCGACAAAGATAAAAGAAGCCTTTATTCCGTCGAGCGAGTTCAATATCGGAGAGACCGTATCATAAAAAATATTCAAAACGGCTTCCTCATTATAGCACGGAACTATAAATTCAAGCGTTTTCATACGTTCTCCCCTTTCTTAAATCATCATTCATTTAATTATACAATCAAACCTCGTCAAACGCAAGTGCTTTGTTAAGCACGGTAAAGCTCTTTATTGAATTTGAAAGCTTAATATCGGCTTTCGGAATGGTCATATTGCCGACTCTCTCGTCGTAATAAGAGCCGTCAAGCACGCCGTCGATATAAATTTTAATCATAGAGTTCTTTTCTCTGACAAGGGTTATTTTTCTGTCTCCCGTGTTACAAATATCGGTATGTCCCATACATTTGAGCGAACAGCAGTTAAGTCTGACATTGCCGTTTGTAAGCGAAACCGCAAGCGAATTGCCCTGTGAGAACAAAAGCGTTTCCTTTGTTGCGGTATTGACGGTCATAGTGAGCGTGAAATCATCCTCAATCTCGCAAGGCGCTTCTCTGTTCGAAAACAAAAGGTTGTCCTTATAGCAGGCAAGCGTTTTTTTAGAGGTCAGCCTGTTGCCGTAGAGATCACGGACGCTGTACTCAACAGTGTATTTCGAGCCTGCCTGAGCGTTGTCAAAATGCAAAAGCACCTCGCTGTAATTTGCAAGCAATTCCGCCTTTACGGGCTTGCCCATATAAGTAAAGCTGTTTTCGTCAAGCACAATATGCCTGTCAAAAGAGAACACCGCCTTGTGCTCCGCCTCAAACTTTGCACGCTTTAATACGGGTGCGGTCGTCTTTTCTCCGCCGAATTTGTATATAACAATTTCGTGTGCGCCAAGCTCAACCGAAAGAGTGTCGCCGTAGGAGTATTTAATATCGCACTTCTCTGTTTCATAGGGAATAACGTTTATGCGTGTAAGTCCCTTTACGTCCTCGTTTACGCCGATTTCCTTTTCAAGCTTAACGGAAAATTTCTGCGGTTTATCGGACGGATTGCGAAGCGAAATAATGCCCTCCTTACCGTTCCATGCGCTGTAACCGTAAATTTTGCCCGTGTCGGCACTTTCGCCGATAAGCTTTGAATTTCTGAGCGTTTCAAAGTTTTCTCTGACAAATCTCAAAACATCTGCATTTATGCGCCACATATTGTCATTGAAAAGGTCGAAGCTGTAATAAAGCTCCCAAAATGCCGTGCCTCTTGATGAAATCATATACATATATTTACGGTACTCGTCATCGGTCATTTTAACCTTTGCGGTGTGTCCGTAAATAGGCTCGTGGTTATACATATTCGAGTTCGGGAACTGATACTGTCTTACCCTGTGGAAATCATAGTAAAGCGCATCTCTGTAAGTGAGCATACGGTCAAAGTCCTTGCCGTTTAGCTCCTCTCCGCTTACCGATTTATCCGTAAAGCCTATATCGCCGCTGTTTTGCATCCAAACGCTGTTTACATAGCTCAAGAACCACGGACTCGGAACAGCATAGCAAGTGAGGTTTATCCAAAGCTCCTTGCCCTGCTCTGCCCTGAATTTACGCATATCACGGAAAATATCAATCCACTTTTCCCATGCGTCGGTCATAACGTACATATCCTTATAGCCGCCCGTCGGATGTCCGTGCCTTTTGCTGCGGCAGGGCTTCAACATAAAGCCGTCAAGCTTCCAATAGTCTATGTCGAAGCGATTCATATAATCAAGGAAAAGCAATTCAACGTTGCGAACATATTTTTCATCCGCAATACAGATGTCGTATGACCTTCTGTTATAACCGCCCTTGCCATGTCTTTGCATACGCTTTCCGAACGGTCTGTTAAAGTTGTAGCCGCCTCTCGGTCCGAGCCAAAGTCCGAAATGCGAGGAAAAATTATTCGCAAGCCGTGATGAATTGTAAAGCTCGTGAGGAAATTTATCATTAAAGCACCAAAAGTCACTCTTGTAATCGTTCCAGCCGTCATCAACAACATAGGCATCAAGCGGCTTAACAAAATTCTGCGTCAAGCCCTTTTCAATCTGATAAAAAGAGCCTGTTATATTCTCCTCGGTAATGTTAAGCATATGGTCATACCAGGAGTTATATTGAGTGCGAAGGTAGGTTTTCTGCGAAACGGTTTTGATATATTCGAGAAAATCTGCTCTGATAACGTCAAAAGACATTGTCTGTGCGCTTCCGAAAACAGATTTATGGAACGAATGCTCCTTTTTACCGTTAAGTATCTTTGCGATGCTCTTTCCACTGTAATAACGCAAACGCAGGGTGTTTTCAACAATGTTGTTGTCGTTCATCGGAAATTCCGAGCCTGTGAACATACCGTTGATATAAACAGGCTGTCCGAGTGAAGCGTGGAAACCGTCAATGAACGCCTTGTCCATCTCGGGATGCGTCCATTTTTGCTTTATGCCGTCTGCAAGCACCAAAAGCTCGGTATCGACGGTGTCAATACGCAAATTAAGGTCGCCCGAAGCCGAAAAGCAAAGCTGTTTTTTCATAAAGAAATCGTCATTTTTAAGCTTATATACCAAACGAAAATTCAGCGTGGTATTGCGATAAATTGCAAGCTTGAAAACGAACTCCAAAATCGAGGAGTCCGACTTTTCATAGGAATTTATCTTGTTAATCGTAAGCATTGACGCACGAAGTTCAAACTTTCCGAATTTTTTCAAGAATGTAACGGAAAATTCCTCGCTTCCCCTGCCCGTCACAAACGGAGCAGGCTCATTAAGTCTTTTGTTTGTGATGGTATCGGGCAAAAGTTGTCCGTTTTCAACAGAAAAGCTTCTTTCGATATACTCATTTCCGATAATGACCTTTTTATCGTCGCTTTTAATGTATGTCATAGTTAATTTTCCGCCTCAAAAAATTTTTCATCAAGTATTTTCGCCATATTTTCAACAAGCTCCGAGCAAGGACGCTTTTTATAATAATGCTCCGTTCTCGCTTCGGGTGCTGCCGTTTCCTTTGCCTGTGCCTCTTTGGTAAGTCCCAAAAGCTCACGGCAAATTATTGACGGATTATCCTTCTTAAATTCTTCGGCAATTTCCTGCACCTTTTCATAGGTTTCCTTTTTCTTTTGAGTGTCTTTGCCGTCGGTCGCACCGTAAAGCATACCGATAACGAGAGCCGCACCTGTTACGGTTCCGCAAACCTCTCTCATTCTGCCGACGCCGCCTCCGAGCCCTGCCGAGACACGCAATGCGGTTTCCTCATCCATATTAAATTCATCACAAAAAGCACAGAACACCGCCTGTGAGCAGTTATAGCCCTGTTTGAACAATTCAAGTGCTCTGTCCGAATGTTTTGACATAGTATCGCCTCCGAATATCACTAAACTATATAATACCATACTTGCGATATTATATCAAACAAAATAAAAGAAAAAATCCCTGCTCCTTCAAAAAGAAAGAACAGGGATTTGTAATCGACAAATTAAAATTACTTAAGTGTAACTTTAGCGCCAACTTCTTCGAGCTTAGCCTTTGCAGCGTCAGCGTCATCCTTAGAAGCAGCTTCCTTGATTACCTTCGGAGCGCCGTCAACCATAGCCTTTGCCTCAGCAAGGCCAAGACCTGTGATCTCACGAACTGCCTTGATAACCTTAATCTTCTCTGCGCCTACTTCTGTAAGCTCGATGTCGAACTCAGTCTTTTCCTCAGCTGCTGCTGCGCCGTCGCCAGCTGCGGGAGCTGCTACTGCTACTGCTGCTGCTGCAGAAACGCCGAATTCATCCTCTACTGCGTGTACGAGCTCTGAAAGCTCAAGAACTGTAAGAGCTTTGATTTCTTCAATCATAGCTGCAATTTTCTCTGATGCCATTTTATTTTCCTCCAATAATAATGAAATAAATTTTTAAGTTATACAGCAAAAATCATTCTGCTGCGGGTGCTTCCTCTGCGGGAGCTTCGCCACTCTTGTCAACAACTGCCTGAATAGCACGTGCAAAAGCTGCGATAGGTGCGTTGAACGCACTGCAAACTGTAGCGAGCAATACTTCTCTTGACGGAAGTTTTGCAAGGCTTGAAATCTTTTCAAGAGAAATTACCTCATTGTCGAGGAAACCGCCCTTAATGTTGAAATTCTCATTCTTGTCAGCGAATTTCTGAAGAATTCTTGCTGCTGCAACGTAATCGTCCTCAGATGTAGCAACGGCTGTTGTTCCTTCAAGAACGCCGTCGAGCTCTGCGAGATCAGTGCCGTCGATAGCAAGATGGATAAGTGTATTCTTGGTTACAGTGTACTTAACACCTGCTTCACGGAGCTCCTTACGGAGAGCTGTGTCGTCAGAAACGGAAATACCCTTGTAATCAACGATTACACCTGCGCAAGCATTGTCAAATCTTGTTTTAAGATCTGCAACCTGCTGCTTCTTGATTTCTAAAACTTTCTCACTTGGCAAACGAATTCACCTCCTATAAAAATGTTACGCTTGCTTTATGAGATAAAAAAGCCTCTCTGCGAAAGACAGAGAGGCATAAAACTTTAATAATAAGTTCCATTTCCTCGGTAGGCAGATAAACTTTACGCATAAATGCACCTACTGTCTTCGGCAAGCGGATATTATATTAACATACCCTGACGGGTTTGTCAAGCACTAAGATTAAGCAGAGTACTTGTTTGCGTTGATTTTAACGCCGGGGCCCATTGTTGTAGCAACAACGCAGGACTTAATGTACTGACCCTTGAGTGTAGCGGGCTTAGCCTTAACGATAGCTTCCATAAGAGTATTGAAGTTCTCGCTGAGCTTTTCAGCACCGAAAGAAACCTTACCGATCGGGCAGTGAATGATGTTTGTCTTATCAAGACGGTACTCGATCTTACCTGCCTTTGCTTCGGTAACAGCCTTAGCAACGTCGGGTGTAACAGTACCTGCCTTAGGTGAAGGCATCAAGCCACGAGGACCGAGAACCTTACCGAGACGACCTACAAGACCCATCATATCGGGTGATGCGATACATACGTCAAAGTCAAGCATACCGCCCTGAATGTCTGCAAGAAGATCCTCAGCACCGACAATGTTAGCACCTGCAGCCTTTGCAGCGTCAGCAGCGTCGCCCTTAGCGAAAACAGCTACTCTGACATCCTTACCTGTACCGTTGGGAAGAACAACAGCGCCTCTAACCTGCTGGTCAGCGTGTCTTGAGTCAACGCCGAGGCGAATGTGAGCTTCAACAGTTTCGTCAAACTTAGCAGTAGCTGACTTGCAAGCCAACTCAAATGCTTCGCTTGTATCGTAGAGCTTTGTTTTTTCAATCAATTTTGCGCTCTCGTTATATTTTTTTCCGTGTTTCATAATTTACTTTCCTCCTATTAAGTGGTTAATCGGATTTTTCCTCCCACGAAGGAGCATCAGTCTTCGACAGTGATGCCCATTGAACGAGCTGTACCTGCGATCATGCTCATTGCAGTTTCAACAGTTGCTGCGTTGAGGTCGGGCATTTTCTGCTCTGCGATCTTCTGAAGCTGTTCTTTCGTGATTGTTGCGACCTTAGTCTTATTCGGTACGCCTGAACCGCTCTCGATGCCGCAAGCCTTTTTAAGAAGGACTGCTGCAGGAGGAGTCTTTGTTATGAATGTGAACGAATGGTCTGCATAAACAGTGATAACAACGGGGATTATAAGTCCTGCGTCGTTCTTTGTGCGCTCATTGAATTCCTTTGTGAACGCCATGATGTTAACGCCGTGCTGACCGAGTGCCGGTCCAACGGGCGGTGCCGGTGTTGCCTTGCCGGCAGGGATTTGAAGCTTAATAAAGCCTATTACTTTCTGAGCCATTTTAGCACCTCCAAAAATCGTGGTAGTGGCGGAATAAGTGGCTTCGCCTATTCCTCCCACAGCGCATATGCGCTATAAAAAGCGACTTGTCGCTTAATACCATGTTTACTGTTGTTTTTCAACCTGATCGAGTTCAAGTTCAACCGGCGTTTCTCTGCCGAGCATTGAAATTATAACTCTGACCATATTGTTTTCTGTGTTGATTTCGTCAACTACGCCGATAATGCCGTCAAAAGCACCGTCGATAATGGTAACCATATCGCCCTTTGCGTAGTTTACCTCGACAACACGCTTTTCAACGCCGAGAGCGGCAATTTCACTGTCCGAAAGCGGAACAGGCTTACCCTCGGGGCCTACAAAGCCCGTAACACCTCTCGTGTTGCGAATGACATACCATGTGTCATCTGTCATCTCAAGCTCACCAGAGTCCTCATTTTCAAAGACAGCAAGCTTTACGATAACGTAACCGGGGAAAATTTTTCTTTCAATTTCTTTCTTGGATCCGTCGTCCTTAATCTCGGTAACGAGCTCAGTCGGCACTTGAACATCAAGAATATAGTCCTGCATCTTACGATTTTCTACTACCGTTTCGATATTCGCCGCAACCTTATTCTCATAACCCGAATAAGTATGAACAACGTACCACTTGGAGATTTCTGCCATTAGACATCCCCCTTATAAACCAAAGAATCCGGAAATGATTGAACCTGCTACGGCTGTTGTTGTTTCTGTGTCAGCCGGCGCATTTTTCGAAGCATTTACGAGAAGCTTAATAAGTTCCGAAAGACCTGTGTCGATACCCCAGATTACCAAACCTAAAACAAATACGCAGAGCAAAACTATGCCTGTGCTTTTGAGAACGGTTTTTGAATCCGGCCATACGACCTTTTTGCACTCGCCTCTTAAGTCCTTAAAGAATTTCTTGATATTATTGCCCATTGAGGCAAAAACATTCTTCTTTTTCTTAGGAGCTTCGGGCTTGTTTTCTTTCTTGGAATTTTTTGCGGGAGCAGCGGCAGAATCTTTTTTAATTTCGTCAGCCATTGTTTTAACCTCCGCTTACTTTGTTTCTCTGTGGAGAGTATGTTTCTTGCAGAATCTGCAGTACTTGTTCATCTCCAACCTGTCCGGTGTGTTCTTCTTGTTTTTCATTGTGTTGTAGTTGCGCTGTTTGCACTCTGTGCAAGCCAATGTAACCTTTACTCTCATTTTCGGCACCTCCATTATTAGCGTTACACGCTTGTTTAGCCTACCTCAAAAAAAGTGGGCACAAAAAAAGAACCCTCTTTCAGAGGTACAAGTAATATAACATAAACCGTTGCGTAAGTCAAGAAAAATTTTCTCAAAAGCGGTTATTTACGCGAACATTATTGTTATGCGCCTATATTCGCCTTATATTATAATGAAAAGCGACTGTAAAAACAATGTTTTCGCAGCCGCCTTTATTTAATAGATTATAAGGAATTAAGGTCATAAGGAGTTCTTTGGTAGACAAAATAGTTAAGCCAATTTTGGAACAAAAGACTTCCCACCCCACGCCAAGTGATCGGCGGTGTTTTCCTCGGGTCGTTATCGGGGAAATAATTGTAAGGCATTTTAATATTCATACCTTTTTTCAAATCCCTGAAATATTCCTTTGCAAGCGTATCGCTGTCATACTCGGAATGTCCCGTGCAGAAGAAGTTTCTGCAAGCCATATCGGAGATGAGATGCACGCCTGCCTCGTCGGAATAGGACAAAATCTGCAAATCCTTGACCTCGGCAATATCCTCCCTGCGAGTTTCGGTATGCCTTGAATGAGGCACATAATAAACGTCGGAGAAGCCACGGAGCAGCGGATGATACAAGTCAAGCGGTCTGTGCTTGAAAACACCGAACAGCTTTTCATCAAGCATATGCTTCGGAACGCCGTATTTATAGTACAATGCCGCCTGAGCACCCCAGCATATATTATAGGTAGAATACACATTGGTCTTTGCCCAATCGAAAATCTCGCAAAGTTCGTCCCAATAATCAACCTCTTCAAACGGCATCATTTCAACAGGCGCACCCGTTACAATCATACCGTCAAACTTGCGGTTTTTAACGTCGTCAAAGGTCTTGTAAAACTTGAGCATATGCTCCTGTGATACATTCTTTGCAACATGCGACTTAACCTGCAAAAGCTCGACGTCAACCTGAAGCGGAGAGTTACTCAAAAGTCGTAAAATCTGCGTTTCGGTCTCGATTTTAGTCGGCATAAGGTTAAGAATTATAATATGAAGCGGACGAATATCCTGCGTCATTGCTCTGTTTTCCGGCATAACGAAAATGTTTTCAAGCTCAAGGCTATGCCTTGCCGGAAGCTGATTATCTATTTTAATGGGCATTTGTCCACCTTCTTTCTTAAAATTCGCAAAAAGTATTTTAACACAATATTTTTAATATATCAACCTTGAAATGACAGTATTTGAAAGCAAAAATCCGTTTCGGGTAAGTCTGATGCCCTCCGAATCCGAAATTACAAGCCCGTTCTTTTGCAAAAATTCAGCCTCTCGCCGCATTTTTTCGGGTATCGGATGAGAAAACCTGCTTTTTGTTTCCGCTTCGGTTATCCCCTGTTTCAGCCTCAGCTTCAACATTGCGTATTCCGAGAAATCGCCGCCCTCGCCGTCGGGGACACAGACAAATTTGTCCGTTCTTTTCTCACAGTAAAAGCGTTTTCCGTCAATAAAGGAATGAGCCGAAGAACCGATACCTAAATATTCCTCACAATTCCAATATTTCAAATTGTGTCGGCTTTCAAATCCCTGCTTAGAGAAATTTGAAATTTCATACTGATTATAACCGTGCTTTTCGAGGTATTCGCACATAAACAAATACATATCGGCAACGGTATCGTCGTCGGGCAGCGAAAGCGTATTTTTCATTTTATAAAACGGCGTGTTCTCCTCAATTTTCAGGATATAACAGCTAATATGCGGTACGTTTTGACCTATACAAAAATCAAGCGTCGATTTTAGACTGTCAACCGTGCTTTCGGGAATACCGAGCATAACGTCAAGCGAAATGTTTTCGATGCCTGCTTTTCTTGCAAAATTGGCGGCATCTTCAACCTCTTTTTTGCCCGATATTCTGCCGAGCCGTTTTCGCTCATTATCGTTTGCCGATTGAAGTCCGAGCGACACTCTGTTGACGCCGACAGACGCAATATTTTTGAAAAATTCATAGGAAACGGAGTGCGGATTACACTCGACCGTTATCTCTGCGCCGTCGGTTAAGGAAAAATTAGATTTTACACATTCAATGATTTTGCAAAGACGCTCAAACCCTATACACGACGGGGTTCCTCCGCCTATGTAAAGTGTATTTACTTTACAGCTGATTTGCCCTGATTTCGACTTTATTTCGTCACATAAAAGGCGCACATATTGCTCTTTTTCGTCATCCTTACAGCGAAAAGAATAGAAATCGCAATACGGACATTTTGAGTCGCAAAACGGAATGTGAATATATAAGCCTATATCCTTTTTCATACCTTTATAAAGCGAATATCGTGTGCGGTGCTTTCGACATATTTAATCATATCGTCAAAGCTCAAAAGCACGGTAGCCGTGTTGTCATTCGGATGGAAGCCGAGGCACGGAAGCGTTTTCAAATCCTCGTCAAGATAGACTTCAACCGCATCAGCAGTATCGTTTATGATACCCAAAAGAGAAACAGAGCCTTTTTTAACGTCGAGATACTTCGAAAGTCGCTCATCCGAGGCAAAGCTCAATCTTGTTGAGCCTATCTCATCACGGATAAGCGGTAAATCTGCGTGTTTATCCCCTCGCAAAATTACAAGGGCATGTCTTTTACCCTTGTAATCACGAAGAAACAGGTTTTTGCATATTTCGTTATTATCGTTGAGGTGCAATTCGTCAAGCTCTTCCATTGTAAAAGCGGCAGGGTGCTCCTTTAGCTCATATGAAACAGAAAGCTCGTCTAACCTCTGCAAAATGTTATCTCTGTTATTCATCTAATTTCAACACCGACATAAATGCCTCCTGCGGTACCTCAACCGTACCGAACTGACGCATTCGCTTCTTTCCTTCCTTCTGTTTTTCGAGAAGTTTCTTCTTTCTTGTAATATCGCCGCCGTAGCACTTCGCAAGCACGTCTTTACGCATTGCCTTAACGGTTTCACGGGCAATTACCTTTCCGCCGACTGCTATCTGAATCGGGATTTCAAACATCTGTCTCGGAATATTCTCTTTAAGCTTTTCTGCGATTTTCCTCGCTCTTGTATATGCCTTATCGGAATGAATGATAAACGAAAGAGCGTCTATTACATCGCCGTTTAACAGCACGTCAAGCTTAACTAGCTGTGATTTTTCATAGCCTTTGAGCTCATAGTCAAAGGAAGCGTAGCCTCTTGTTCTCGATTTGAGAACGTCAAAGAAGTCATAGATTATCTCGTTAAGCGGAAGAATATATTTCAAATCAACTCTGTCCGCATCAAGATAGGTCATACCCTCATAAGTGCCACGTCTGTCCTGACACAAGTCCATAATTGCGCCGACATATTCGGGCGGAGCGTAAATGTGTGCCTCGACAACGGGCTCTTCCGAATAATCAATCGTCGCAGGATCGGGATAGTTCGACGGGTTGTCAATTTCAACCACCGACTTATCGGTAAGATGAATTTTATATACAACGCTCGGGATTGTTGTAACAAGGTCAAGATTATATTCCCTGTCAAGGCGTTCCTGTATAATCTCAAGGTGGAGAAGTCCGAGGAAGCCGCAACGGAAGCCGAAGCCTAATGCACCCGAGGTTTCAGGCTCAAAGGAGAGCGCCGCATCATTTAATTGAAGCTTTTCAAGTGCGTCACGGAGATTTTCATAGTCCGCACCGTCGGCAGGATAAACTCCGCAGAACACCATCGGATTTACCTTTCTGTAACCGGGAAGCGGCTCTGTGGCAGGTCTTTCGGCTGTTGTAACGGTATCGCCGACACGGGCGTCGGAAACGGTTTTGATTGAAGCCGTGATATATCCGACCTCGCCCGAAGAAAGCTCTTTTGCAGGCTCAAGAGAGGTTGCTCTCATATACCCTGTTTCAACAACGGTAAATTCCGCACCCGTAGCCATCATACGCATAGTGTCGCCGGGCTTTATCTTGCCGTCCATAACTCTGACATAAACGATTACGCCACGGTAGCTGTCGTAAATCGAGTCGAAAATCAACGCTCTCAACGGCTCGCTGTCTCTGTCCTCGGGAGGAGGAACAAGATTTACGATTTCTTCCAAAACAGACTCGACATTTTCGCCTGTTTTTGCGGAAACTCTCGGCGCATCAAGGCACGGGATGCCGATTACGTCCTCAACCTCATGAGCAACACGCTCGGGATCTGCGGCAGGCAAATCTATTTTATTTATAATAGGTACAATTTCAAGATTGTGGTCAAGCGCAAGATATGTATTTGCAAGAGTCTGCGCCTCAACGCCCTGCGAAGCGTCAACGATAAGCACTGCACCCTCACAAGCCGCAAGAGAACGGGATACCTCATAGTTAAAGTCAACATGACCGGGGGTGTCAATCAAATTAAGCTCGTAGGTCTTACCGTCCTTTGCGGTATAATCGAGCTTTACGGCGTGTGCCTTGATTGTAATACCTCTTTCACGCTCAAGGTCCATATTGTCAAGCAGCTGATCCTCCATATCACGCTTTGCAACAGAGTCGGTAAGCTCCAAAAGTCTGTCCGCAAGGGTCGATTTGCCGTGATCAATGTGAGCGATAATCGAGAAATTTCTGATGTTTTCCTTTTTTGCCATAAACTACCTCTTATATAAATTTACAGTTTTTCTTTATTAAAGCCGTTGCCGTAAATATCGTCGGCATCGGTAACTATCATAAATGAATTTTTGTCAACCTGACCTATAAGCTTTGAAAAATACGCAACCTCTTCGGCTCTTACAGCACAGAAAATTATCTGCTTTTCATTTCCCGTATATGCGCCCTGAGCCTTAACAGACGTAACTCCCCTGCCGAGAGTAAAAAGTATTTCCTGCGCCATTTCTTTTCCGTGTTCGGTAACAATAAGCACGGTTTTTGAATGTGAAAAGCCCGAGCCTACAAGGTCTACCGCCTGAGTTGAAATGAAAACGGTAACAAGCGCATAGAGTATTGCGTCTACGCTTTTATATGCGAAATACGACAGCAAAACTATCGTAAGGTCAACTATAAAAATAAGCCTGCCCATTGAAAGGTGCGGATATTTAAGTCTTAACAGGGTTGCTATGACATCCGTTCCGCCCGTTGTCGCACCGTGGAGGAAAATAAGTCCCAACCCCGTGCCGAGCAGCACGCCGCCGAAAACAGCGCTTAAAAGTCTGTCTCCCGAATAGCCCTTCATAAAGCTTGCAAACAAGTCAATAAAAAATGAGCTTTCAAAGGTGGCAATAAATGTTTTTATAACAAATTTATATCCTAATTTCAGAAAAGCAACAACAAATAACGGCACATTCAAAAGGAATACCGAAAGACCTATCGGAAAGCCGAAAAGATAATTTACAACCGTAGCAATTCCCGAAAAACCGCCTACGGTTATCTCATTCGGAGCAGTAAAAAGGTTGATTGCGGCCGCAAAAAGCATACTGCCTAAAGTCCACCAAAGAAAGTCCTTGAATGTGTTTTTAATATCAGTCCTTGTCGCTACCCGTTTCAGAATTGAGCACCCCGTCGCCGTTGATTATTTCAAATAGCTCACGAAGTCTTTTTTCTTCGCCCAAAAGATACAGATAACCGAAAAGTGTTTCAAGACCCGTGGCGTAATGATAATCGCCCTCGGACTGATTTTTCGGAGTGTGCTTTGTGTGGGTGTTTCTGCCACGCTTAAACACGTCCGATTCCTCTTGAGTCAAAACAGATAAAAGCTTTTTAGCACCCTTTGCCTGTGCGGCGGCATTTACCTGCTTTATCGAAAGCGTATGTAGTGCGCCCGCAGGTCTGTTACATTCAAGAACGAGTTTTTCACGCACCAAAAGTCCGTAAACCGCATCGCCCAAAAACGCCATTGCCATAGGACTGTAATTCGATATGTCATTTTTGTTTACAATTTTATTATTGTCCATTTTTCACCTGATATAAAAAATAGGTTGTTTATAGGTTATTTATTTTAATAGATTTTAATTTTGAGTGATTTTTGTGCAAGACAAGGCGTAAGTGCGATGGCGTATGCAATATGTCAAGTGCGCAGCAACGCAGTATCACGCAAAAAGCAACAATAGATTTTAATTTTGAGTGATTTTTGTGCAAGACAAGGCGCAAGCACGACGACGTATGAATATACTTCGAGTGCGAAGCAACGACAATATTACACAAAAGCAGCAAAAGATTTAATTTTGAGTGATTTTTGTGCAAGACAAGGCGTAAGTGCGATGGCGTATGCCATACGTCGAGCACGCAACAACGCAGTATTGCGCAAAAAGCACCAAAATTAAGGGATGTAATCGAATTCGAGGTCGTAAATTGATACTGTATCCCCTTCGTGAATACCCTGCTTGATAAGCTCATCGATTATACCGCTGGATTGAAGAACATTTTGGAAATATTGAAGCGAGGAGTAGTCGTCAGGGTCGGTTTTGAGGAGAATTTTATAGAGCCATTCAGCCTCGACAATGTAAACGCCGTCCTCAACGGTAACTTTGAAACCGTCATTTTTCTTCTGAGCCATAACCTCAAGCGGAATTTCTTCCGATTCGTATTTTTTGACAGGCGGAAGAGAAGCAAGCTTTTTCGCTACGGCATTGATAAGCTCTTTCGTGTTATACTGAATAGGGGCGCAAATTTCAAAGTATTCATAGCCCTTGCTTTCAATATAATTTCTAAAGGTTGCAAGCTGTTCGTCTGTGGCAAGGTCGATTTTGTTACCTGCGACAATCTGCGGACATTTTGCAAGCTCGGGATTGAATTTAACAAGCTCTTCGTTAATCTTTTCAAAGTCCTCAATCGGGTCTCTGCCCTCACTGCCTGCAACGTCAACTATATGCACAAGCATACGGCAACGCTCAACATGACGTAAAAATTCATGACCTAAGCCCACGCCGTCAGCCGCACCCTCAATAAGTCCGGGAATATCGGCAATTACAAAGCTGTTTTCGGGACCCATTGAAACAACACCCAGAACGGGAATTATAGTTGTAAAGTGATAATCGCCGATAATCGGCTTTGCCTCACTTACAACGGAGAGGAATGAGGATTTACCGACATTCGGGAAGCCTAAAAGTCCCACGTCGGCAATGAGCTTTAATTCAAGGCTTACCTCCCACTCCTCGCCGGGAGCGCCGCTTTTGGCAAAACGGGGTGTCTGCCTTGTCGGAGTTGCGAAATGAGAGTTACCCCAACCGCCGTTACCGCCCTTTGCCGCAATGAACGGTTCGTTTGAGGACATATCCGCCATAACAACGCCGCTTTCAACCTCACGGATAACCGTGCCTCTCGGTACTTTGATTATAAGGTCGGGAGCTTTTTTACCGTTACAACGGCTGCCTCTGCCGTTTTCGCCGTTTTGCGCTTTATATTTCCTTTTATAACGGAAATCGGCAAGAGTTGAAATATTATCGTCAACCTGAAAAACAATGTTGCCGCCTCTGCCGCCGTCGCCGCCGTCAGGACCGCCGGAAGCCACATATTTTTCTCTGTGGAAAGCAACGGCACCGTCGCCGCCGTTTCCTGCTTTTATATGGATTTTCGCTTTATCTACAAACATAATTAAATTCCTTTTCTTTTATCAGCTTTATTTTAACCGCTTTTGTTCGGAAACAGCCGAACAAACACTCAAATTTTTTATCAAGATATTATATCAAATTTTATTACATTTATAAACAGTAAAGTGATAAAAAGTTGTATTTTTTTACTTGAATTGCATAAATTGTGCTTAAATTAGTTGACATACACTATATGTTGTGGTATTATATTCACAGGACAAGTCATATAATGAAAATGAACAAATCAGCAGGTTATCGGATAAAATTAGACAAAGTCCTTTTATGCGTACTCTGCTTAAAATATTTTCGAACATTTGTGTTGACAAATAAAAAATGCATGCTATAATAAGGGTGTAATCAACAAGAACGAATGTTCGACGATGAACGGAGGAAATTATTATGTTAGCTATTTTCGCAAAAACAAGTATTGAATTGGCAGTTGTTTTACTTCTTATATACGGTTTTATTCACGAAAAAGAGGTTATCAAATTTGAACAGTATGTCAAGATGGTCATTGTCGTAAATTACCGCAGATATAAGAAAAGAAAAAGAATTGAGCAAATGAAGAAGAACAGAGATTTCCGTGTCGTTAAGGGCGGCAAATCGCCTAACGGTCGCACTCCTCATTCATTTGACGTTGCTTAATGCAGCCATATTAAATTGCTACCTCTTTCCATAATAGATTTTTCACACACAGACAAGCAGGAGACGGATTTTTATCTGTCTCCCGTTTGTCTTTTTTTGATAAGTGTGGTACAATACCTCTTCGATAGGAGTGTTTGCTTTGAACAAGGATAAGAAATCAACCGTCAAGCTAATAATTCGCCTTGCGGTAATCTTCGCCGTTATGGCGGTTGCGATAATAAAATATGATAAGCTATCCAATATAGATATAAGAAACATTGTGGCAAATTCGCCGTCGGTCGCTCTTGCAATACTGAGTGTGCTCGGAATATACGGCATAAAGGGCGCAGTTTTCGTAGTCCCCGCTTCGCTCGTTTATATTTCGGTGGGAATGGCTTTTCCCACGGCACAGGCTGTAATAATCAACCTTTGCGGAATTGCCGTTGAGGTAACCGTTTCGTATATTTTCGGTTGGTTTGTCGGCGGTGAATATGTAAACGACCTTTTGAAAAAGAGCAAGGGCGGAGAAAAGCTGCTTGCGTTTGAAGAGAAAAACAAGTTTGCCTCTATCTTTGTAATCAGATTTTTACCCGTGTTCCCTATCGACTTTGCAAGTCTGTTTTTCGGCTCAATGAAAATTCCGTTCGCAAAATATTTCTTGGCTTCCGTTCTCGGAATTGCACCGAGAGTAATTTTTTTCACAATTCTCGGCGACGCCGCATATGACTATATACCTATGAAGTTAATCGTTATAGGCATAATCTGCGCAATACCGATTGGTGCTATATATTTGATTGTAAAGTGGCTAAAGGATAAAAAAAGCAAAGAAAAATAAAGCTTGCTATTGTAAACAAACGGCAGCAATGCTACAATATAAAAAATGATTGAATTGAGGTATGTATATGATATATGAAAGCATAAAAAAATTAGTTACCTACGGACTTGAAACGGGTCTTATCGAGGAATGTGACAAGGTTTATGTTACAAACAGAATTCTTGAGGCTCTTCGCCTTGACGAGTATGACGAGCCGTCGGAAAGCTTTGAAAATGTTGACCTTGAGAGCACGCTTTGCGAATTGCTCGACTTTGCGGCTGAAAACGGTATTATAGAAAACAGCATAGTTTACCGTGATTTGTTTGACGCAAAGCTTATGGCTTGCCTTATGCCTATGCCTCACGAGGTAATCAAGACCTTTAATGCTCTTTACAGCGAAAGTCCCGAAAAGGCAACTGATTGGTTTTATAAATTAAGCGGCGATTCCGACTATATCAGAAGATACAGAATTAAAAGAGATATGCGTTGGTCAGTTCCGAGCGAATACGGCGATATTGATATTTCAATTAACCTTTCAAAGCCCGAAAAAGACCCGAAAGCGATTGCCGCAGCAAAGCTTCAAAAGCAAAGCGGTTATCCTAAGTGCCTTTTGTGCAAGGAGTGCGAGGGTTACGCAGGCAGAGTGAATTTCCCTGCAAGACAGAATCACAGAATTATCCCGATTACAATCAATAATACGGCTTGGGGCTTCCAGTATTCTCCGTATGTTTACTACAATGAGCATTGTATTGTATTTAACGGCGAGCATACACCGATGAAAATCGAAAAAGCAACATTTATAAAGCTGTTTGACTTTGTAAAGCTGTTCCCCCATTATTTCCTCGGCTCAAACGCAGATTTGCCGATTGTCGGCGGCTCTATACTCTCTCATGACCATTATCAGGGCGGTCATTATACCTTTGCAATGGCAAAAGCTCCGATTGAAAAGCATTTCACAATCAAGGGCTTTGAGGATATTGAATCGGGCATAGTTAAATGGCCTCTTTCGGTTATCAGACTTCGCAGCAAGGACAGCGACAGAATTATCGAGCTTGCGGATGTAATTCTTAAAAAGTGGAGAGATTACACGGACGAGGCGGCATTTGTATTTGCTGAAACCGACGGCGAAAAGCACAACACGATTACACCGATTGCAAGAAAAGTCGGCGACACATATGAGCTTGACCTTGCGCTTCGTAACAACATAACGACAGAGGAATATCCGCTTGGCGTTTATCATCCGCACGACAAGTATCATCACATTAAGAAGGAAAATATCGGTCTTATCGAGGTTATGGGACTTGCGGTACTTCCGTCAAGGCTTAAAGAGGAGCTTGCAATCCTCGGCGATTACATTGTAAACGGCAAGGATATACGCTCAAATGAGCAAATTGAAAAGCACGCAGATTGGGTTGACGAATTCAAGGCTAATTACGACGAAATCACAGCGGAAAATGTTGATGAAATACTCAAGGCAGAGGTCGGCAAGGTGTTTGTCGGAGTGCTTGAGGATGCAGGCGTTTATAAGTGCACAGAGGACGGCAGAAACGCATTTATGAGGTTTGTTAACAGCATATAAGCATCAATAAAAAGCACAAAACGGCTGTAAAGGTTAAGCCTTTACAGCCGTTGTTTTATTAGTATCTACAAGGGTTACGCCTATTTTATTACAATCAAAATACAAAATATCCGAGCAATCCCGACAGCAAGCCTATGCCTGCACCGACAAGCACATCGGAGAGATAATGCACGCCACCTATTACCCTAACGGCACACAGTAAAACGCCGATTATAAACAGCGGTATGCTCAGCACGGGTTTGACGTACAAAAAGGTCATCGCTATCATAAAAACAGAAAAGATATGTCTGCTCGGCATTGACTGCCCTTTTTTATCTTTATTTATAAGCGGTCTGATATTCAGCGTTTCATAAGGTCTCGGTCGGTTTATGACACGGCGGAGTCCGCTGACGAATAAGAGCATACCGGCAGGTATCAAAACGCACCTAAACAGCTTTGTTCTGTCTGAAAATGCAAGATATGCCAATAATGACGGATAAGCGATATAAACTATTACCGTCAAAACTGTATTCAACAAATTAAAGCCCAACACCGAGTTCTTGTTTTTGCGAAACGGAGCTGAAAGCTTTCTGTATTGGCTCGAAGTCATTTGCTTCACCTCACTAAAAGTATATAACATTGCAGGACATCTTTCAATCTTTTTTGACAAATTCCTACGTTCTTCATTGACAAAGACGATTTATAAACTTATACTATATATACTTATTTATAATATAAATTCAGGAGATAAAAATATGAATCAATATTCACAAGAGGATAAAAGACGACGTCAGATGAAGCTCTCCGGCAAAGCGGCGGCAGCTTCAAAGGAAAAAAGGACTATCTTAATTATTGTATCGTGTATTCTTGCAATAATTCTCATTGCGGGCACAATCGCACTTGTAAAGCATTTTAAGAAGCCCGAAACGCCCTTTGTTCCCTCGCAGAGTGAGCCTGCCGTATCGGAGCAACAGACCGAAGCACCCACGCAAGCACAAGCACCCGAAACCACAACTGCTCTTTCCGGCGACGTTACCATAACGGACTATTCGGCGACAATGTACTCGACAACAGTTACATTGAATGTCAGAAGCGCACCGTCAACAGACAGTCAAATTTTAGGTCAGCTCGGTCAGGATACGCCGATTAAGGTAACGGGCAAATGCTCAAACGGTTGGTTTAGAATTGACTTTAACGGTCAGACAGGCTACTGCTCGGAAAAATATCTTAAGGGAAGTCAGGACCTTTCGGACGCACCTTACTATATCAAGGTCAACCGCACACAGAACATTGTCATTGTCTATACGAAGGATGCAAACGGCGGCTACACCGTTCCGTACAAGGCTATGGTTTGTTCGGTAGGCTTGAATGATGCAACGCCGACAGGCTCATATAACACGACAGACAAATACACCTGGCGACTTCTTTCGGGCAATGTTTACGGACAGTATGCAACGAGAATTACAGGGCACTATCTGTTTCATTCCGTTCCGTACGTTACGCAGAACAAGGCTGACCTCGAATATGACGAGTTCAACAAATTGGGCGAGGCTGCTTCGCTCGGCTGTATAAGACTTTCCGTTGAGGATGCAAAGTGGATTTACGACAACTGTCCTAAGGGTACACCCGTTACAATTTATGACAGCAACGATCCCGAGCCGTTGGCTAAGCCCACACCGATTAGAATTGACACGAATGATTCAAGACGTGTTTGGGATCCCACCGACCCCGATCCGTCAAACCCGTGGAAGCAGTAATTTAAGACACATATTAAAGGCACATTTCGTTTTGAAATGTGCCTTGTTTTTTTTTTGCCGAAAAGCGGCTTAATTTAATTTTTCACAAGCGAGCCTTTCTACCGCTATTGCGTTATTGTATCTCTCCATATATTTGTCAAAGCCCTTAACGTCTCTCAAATCGGGGTCAACGCTCACGGACTCGGCAGAAGCAAAAATCTTGTTGTCAAGATAAGCTTCAAGGCCTTCATCGCTTTTTGATATGGCATAAAGTGCGAGCACCGCCATACCCCACGGTCCGCCCTCGCCTGCCGTTTTCATAACGGTTACTTTTGTGTTCAATGCCGCAGCCGTTATTTTCTGACCGACGCCCTCGGTTTTATAAAGTCCGCCGTGTGCGGAAATTTTGTCAAGCTTAACATTTTCCTTTTTCAAAAGAATATCGTTTCCGTTTTTCAATGCGGCAAAGGCTGAATACAGTTCGTTTCTCATAAAATCGGCAACTGTAAGCTTTGAATTCGGGAGCCGCATAAGCATAGGTCTGCCCTGCGAAATATCCAAAACAGGCTCGCCCGACAGGCAGTTATATGAAACTATTCCGCCGCAATCGGGATTGCCCTTGAGAGCCTCGAAATATAGCATATCGTAAACCTTTGATTTCTCCGTCGGGTGTCCGCTGAGCGTTAAGAGCTCACAGAACATTTTAACCCAAGCGTCTATATCTCCCGTGCAGTTGTTACAATGCACCATTGCAACGGGCTTTCCCGTCGGAGTAGTTACAAGGTCGATTTCCTTATATACGTTTTTAAGCGGCTTTTCCAAAACTACCATTGAAAAAATGCTCGTACCGGCGGAGACATTTCCCGTCTTTTCTCTAACGGAATTTGTAGCGGTCATACCCGTACCTGCATCGCCCTCGGGAGGACAAACGGGAATTCCCGCTTTGAGCGTTTTGCTCTCGTCAAGAAATTCTGCGCCGCTTTTTGTAAGCGTTCCTGCGTTTTCTCCTGCGACAAGAACTTTAGGTAAAATATCACGAAGCGAAAAATCATATCCGTCTTTTTTCGAGAGCGTGTCGAATTTTTTAAGCATTGCCTCGTCATAATCGTTTATTGCGGAGTCAATCGGAAACATACCGCTTGCCTCGCCGACGCCTGCAACAAACTCGCCCGTCAATTTTGAGTGAATATACACAGCAAGCGTGGAAAGCCTCGAAAGCTTTCTCAAATGCTCTTCGCCGTTCAGCATAGCCTGACGAAGATGCGCAACAGACCACCTTTGCGGAATATTAAATTCTAAAAGCTCGGTTAGCTCTTCGCTCGCCTGTGCGGTCGAGGTGTTCCTCCATGTCCTGAACGGAGTGAGCAAATTACCCTCGCTGTCGAATGCCATATAGCCGTGCATCATTGCGGAAACTCCGATCGAACCTACCTCGGTAAGCTCAATTCCGTATCTGTTTTTCACGTCATTTTTAAGGTCCTTATAACAGCTTCGAAGTCCCGTGTGAATGTCGTCAAGTGAGTACGTCCACACGCCGTTTTCAAATCTGTTTTCCCATGTGTGACTGCCCGACGCAATGGGTGTCGCCTCGTCGTCAATCAGCATCGCTTTTATTCTTGTCGAGCCGAGCTCAATGCCCAGACTCGTCCTTGCAAGGAGTATTTTTTCTTTAATTTCCATTTGCTCACCGCCGAAAAAATATTATGTAAATCTATTTTAATATATATCCCGATATTTTTCAACACAAAAAAATAAAGTCCGAAAAGCCTTGATAATGCGTGGTTGCGGAGCTTCGCAACCGATAGTTTCCTTGAAAAATCGCATTTGTAAACTAAAGTTGGTAGCGCAACCGAGGATTTTTTTGTAAGATATCGGCGTACCGAGAAACAAGGGCACAAGCCACTCGGGTAAATTCAAAAACTACTTTTTATCAACAATAAAATTTGACAAACAAGGAGACAAACACATGAAAAAGACAAACACAATACACTTCGGAATTCAGAGAAAAATCGTTTCAAATATGACCGCCGAGAGCTGGGAAACAATCCCTCACGTAACATATAATTATGAGCCTGACGTAACCGCTTTTATGCGTGAATATAAAAGACTGAATTTCGGAAGAGACCGCAACGATAAGATAACGATAAATACTCTTATGTTAAAGGTTATCACAGAGGGCCTCAAGGATGCACCGATTCTCAACTCGCACTTGAATTTCAATCGCAAGCTTGTAAGAGGAGAGCTCAACACATATGAGGACATAAATATTTCAATGCCTATGATTCTTCCCAACGGCGAAATGATGACGGTTAATCTTCACAACTTCGAAAACAAAAATCTTGACGAAATGACTGCTGAAATCAAAGACGTTACCCGCCGTGCAGAGAACACGGATTTGAACGAAGTAATGTTTGACGTTTCACTCGACAACACTATTACCGCACTTAAAAAGGGAAAAATTATGCAGACTGTTTGCAGACTTATCGGCTCAAAGACAGGCAAGCACAGAGTTAAAACTCTCAGCGGTAAAGCTAAAAAAACTTATGAGTCGATTCCCGTTGAGGACAGACTAACAAAGCACGATATCGAACAGGGCACAACGACAATTTCAAATATCGGTTCGACCTACCGTCAGCAGAGAGGCTCAACCTGCCTTCTTGAAATCATACCGCCGCAGGTTACCGCTTTCGCAGTAGGCGCCGTTCAGGATAAGCCCGTCGTTGTAACAAACGAATTCGGCAAAAAAGAAGTCGAGGCAAGACAGGTAATGCCCATTTGCATTGCGTTTGACCACAGAGCACTTGACTTCGGAGATATAGTTCCTTTCCTTGAAAGGCTCGACGACATTTTTGAAAATCCCGAGCAAATTCATTCGTGGGTTTCAAATGACGAAGCCGACGGGCTTTCACAAATGAAAGACGCTTAACTAACTTACCCATCCCTATCTATATAAATACCTTAAAGCATGACACCGCCGTACCCGAAAGAGTGCGACGGTGTTGTGCTGTTTATTATTAAAAATAAGTTTTAAGCCTCAATTTCTTTCATTGCCTTTTTGAATTGGAAGCCAAACAGAACGGATGTGAATATAACCGCAATAATATCCGCTATCGGCTCTGAAAGGAATACGCCCGTTGTCTGATTTGCCACCAAGTGCGGCATAATGTAAATCAGCGGAATTAACAGCACGAATTTTCTTACAACCGCAACAACGATTGAATTTACGGCTTTTCCGAGAGATGTAAAGGTCATTTGGCAAGCAATTTGAATTCCGAACAAGAATATGCCTGCAAGATAAATCCTGAGCATAGGAGTTGCAAACTCGACAAGGCTTGCGTCCGATGTGAAAATGCTTATAAACGCTTTCGGGAAAAGCTGTACCGCACTGCAAAGCAAAACGGAATAGCTCAGGCAAGTTACAAGCAACAATTTGAATGTGTTTTTAACCCTCGGCGCACATTTAGCACCGTAATTGTAGCTTAAAATAGGCTGCGCACCCTGTGCTATACCCTGCAACGGAAGCATAGCGAACTGCATTACGCTCGATAAAATCGTCATTGTTCCGACCGCAATATCTCCGCCGTATTTAAGAAGCGAGGAGTTAAAGCAAACCGTTACAATGCTTTCGCTTGCCTGCATAATGAATGTTGCAAGTCCTAACGCAATGCACGGTAATATAATATTCTTTTCAAGACGTAAATTCTTTTTCTTGATACGCAAATAAGTCTTTTTGCCTCTGAGGAACGAAACTACCCATACGGCTGAAATCGCTTGTGAAATAACGGTTGCAAGCGCACCGCCCTTTACGCCCATATGAAGTCCGAATATGAAAATCGGGTCTAAAATAATATTGCAAACAGCACCGATAAGAACGGACACCATTGAAATATTTGTAAAGCCCTGTGCGGTAATAAATGCGTTCATTCCCAATGTCAGCTGAACAAAAATTGTACCGAGAGCATAAATGCCCATATAATCGGTTGCGTAGGAAATTGTGTTTTCGCTTGCTCCGAATGCCAGCAAAATCGGCTTGTTCCATATCAAAAGAATAACTGTCAATACACAGGAAATAATTATCTGTAACGAAAAGCAGTTGCCGAGAATTTTCTCCGCCGTGTCGTTGTCCTTTTTTCCCATATAAATCGAGGCTCTCGGCGCACCGCCCGAGCTTACCAATGCCGCAAATGCCGTAACGATCATAATAATCGGCAAACAAACGCCCACGCCCGTCAAAGCCAAGCTGCCCTCAACGGGGATATGCCCGATATATATCCTATCGACGATATTATAAAGCATATTGATAAGCTGTGCGATTACCGTAGGAATAGACAGCTTTAACAACAGCTTTCCGATTGGATATGTGCCTAAAATGTTTTCATCTTTTTTCAAATTAAACTACTTCCTTTATTTTGACTTATTTATTGAATTTATCTATATTTTCCAACAGGGCGGAATTAAGCTTTTTTCTTATCCTCATAAATTCTTCGATTTCTTCTTCGTCCAAAGCCGACAGCACGACTTCAAGCTTTTTAATGGCGTTTTTCCGAAGCTCTGCTACTTTTTCAACCCCTTTCGAAGTCAACACGATAATCACTTTTCTGTTATCCTTATCATCACATTTTCTCGAAATCATACCCTGTGAGTCTAAATCGCCTAATATTTTTGCAATTCTTGCCGTGCTGACAGCCATTGCGTCGCTAATTTCTTTCGGGTAGGCTTTACAATTATGCGTGTACAAATAATTCAGGACAAATGAGTCGCCCTGTGATATTTTTATAAGCCTTCTATCCATTATCAGCTGCCCTGTGCTTGACAACTGCTCCAAAAACCTTATCGTCAAATCCTCCGATACCATAAGAACACCCCCTCAATAAATTGCTAACATTGTTAGCTATCTATCATATTATATCACGCTAAAATATATTGTCAACATTGAAAAAATTAAACAGCTTAAAAACATTTGAAATAAAAAGTCCCGTATTAAACACCGTTTTCTGCGTAAAATATTACAGGATAAAATTAACTTTATAAGGAGAACGGTATGAAAGCAACAGGAATTGTCAGACGAATTGACGACCTCGGCAGAGTTGTCATTCCAAAGGAAATACGCCGTACAATGCATATGCGAGAGGGCGACCCGTTAGAAATATTCACGGCGGCGGACGGAGAGGTTGTGTTCAAGAAGTATTCACCGATAGGCGAATTTTCATCCTTTGCCACTCAATACGCAGAGGTTTTAAGCAAGACTACGGGAATGACGGTTATGATAACCGACAGGGATCGAGTGGTGTCCGTTTGCGGTGCGCAGAAAAAGGCTCTGACCGACGGCAGAGTATCGCCCGAGCTTGAAGGTCTTATGGACGAACGAGGCTCATTTACGGCAAAATCGGAGGTCGGAATTAAGCCGATTATGAACAGCGAGCTTGAGGCGTCGATTGTTTATACGATTATCGGCTCGGGAGATGTCGCAGGCTCGGTTGTGATGATGTTTGACGAACAGAGAACTCCGCCCGATGCCACAAAAGAAAAGCTTGTTTCCGTTGCCGCTTCGTTTCTCGGAAAGCAAACGGAGGATTAAGCTTAATAAGCAAGCTAAATAAAAAAACGGACTTGAAGTCCGTTTTTTGTTATATTATATGTACTTTACTTTTTAATATCAAACCAAAACTCAACGCCGTTTTCGTGATTTATCACTCCGTAATCAAGTCCGTAGAGCCTTTGAATTGCGCTGACTATCGAAAGTCCCAAGCCGTATCTGCCCTCGCTTCGGCTTCTCGACTTATCCGCACGGTAAAAGGCAATCCAAATTTTATCTATATCCTCGTCGGCTATCGGCTTACCCGTGTTAAAGACGGAAATTCTGTACCTGTCTCCCAAATCATTGCTTGAAACTGTAATCCGCTTCTCTCCGTCTGCGTGCGACACGGCATTTGAGATATAATTGTTTATAATCATTTCCGTTTTCACTCTGTCGCCGACAACCCTTGTGTTTTCGGGAATTTTGTTTGTAAAGGTTATTCCCTTTACACTTGTTTTGATGGAATTTGCGGCTGCGTAATCGTCCGTCAAAGCGGAAATATCAAAGTTTTCATCCTTTAGTGCAACATTTCCCGACTCGTACATTGAAAGCTCCAAGAGCTGCAATACAAGCGTGTTCATTTTTTCGGTTTCTCCGACAATAACATCGCAATATTTTTTTGCCGACTCATTTTCGCCGTTTTCAATCATCAGCGACGCACCCTCGGAATATCCCCTTATTATAGAAATCGGAGTTTTCAGCTCATGTGAAACGTTTGAAATGAAATCCTTTCTGATCTTTTCAAGCGTTTTTTCTTTTTCAATATCCTTTAGAAGTCTTTCGTTTTTACTGTGCAAATCATCAAGGGTTTCATTAAGCGAATCGGACAGGTGGTTTATACTCGACGAGAGCACGCTCAATTCATCATTACCCGTAACCTCGCATTTCTCGGAAAAATCCATTTCAGCCATTTTTCCCGTTACCTCGCTCATTTTAATAAGCGGCTTTGTGAATTTGCCCGAATAAAAATAGATAACGCCCATTGCCGCAAGCATTGCGACAACGCTTGTAACGCTTGTAATCATAACCGCAATATCAGCCGTGCGGTCAACGTCGTCCTTACGGGAATACATTTCAATTTCCTCGCCGCCCGAAAGGTGTGAGCCGTAAACTATATACTGTATATTTTCGTTTTCAATCGTCTGAATTTCAAAAAATGAGCCGTCGTCATAGTCCTGCCGCTTTGAAACGGTAATTTTACCATTTGACGAGAAAATGTCCGTCGTACCGAAATAAAGCGGATCGCCGTTTTGAGAATAAATATCAATGGAAAAGCCGTATTTCTTTTCGAGCGAGCTCAGTTGTGATACATAATCGCCCGCATTAAAATCAAAGGCGCTTATTTCATTTTTAACATCAATCATAGAACGCTTTTCGTTCTTTGCGTAAATCGTCGGTAAAAGGAAATTGTTAAGCGACAAAATAAGCAGTACAGCAACAACCACAACTGCCCCGACCTGCAAAAACAGTCGGGTGCGGATGCTTATTATCTTTTTACTCTGCTTATTATTCATCGGAATTCTCCTGAAGCTTATATCCGACCGCATAGACGGTTTTCAAATGAGCCTCTCCCCACTCGCCGAGCTTTGTGCGAAGCCTTGCAACGTGCGTGTCAACAGTTCTTATATCTCCGAAATAATCATAACCCCACACATCGTCAAGCAGCTGTTCACGGCTGTAAACCCTGCCGACAGCCTGCGAAAGCTTTTCAAGTATCTTAAATTCCTTGACGGTAAGGTCAATTTTCTTTCCGTCAAGACGAACATCAAGGGCCTCGGGGTCAATGACAAGCCCCCACAGCCCCACTTTTTCGGACTTCAATGCACCGTTACGGCGAAGCAATGCCTCCACCCTCTTAACAAGTACGACGGGAGAAAACGGCTTTGTAACATAGTCATCTGCGCCCGAATCGAAGCCTGTTATCTGGTCAAAATCCTGACTTCTTGCGGTCAAAAGCATAATCGGAACATCCGAAGTACTGCGTATTCTGCGGCAGACCTCCCAACCGTCAAGCTCGGGCATCATAATATCAAGAATACAAAGTGCAACATCCCTGTTTTCATTAAAAAGCTCAAGTGCTTTTGCTCCGTCCTCAGCCTGCAAAACGGTATAGCCTGCCTTTTCAAGAAAATCCGAAACAAGGCTTCTGATAAGCTGCTCATCATCTGCAACAATGATTTTTGACATAAAAATACACCGCCCTTTCTGTTAAATTGTAACACAAAGGACAGTGTTGTTCAATATTATTTATTTAATGTACTTTTTAAGCTGCGTCTTTTCAACCGCTATAAGCAACGGAATTCCTGCGGCATAGCACACGACAAGCTCGCCGAGACCGACCCAAAGCGCCTGAATAAGATAGCCGTAAAATGTAAAGCCCTCGGGAAGAAAGGCTGTAATCTCCGCACCGACAATAAGTGCGTTGCTGATTACGGGGAACAGCGGTGCCAACACGGATATACCTTTTACCTTGACATTTCTTGTCTTATAGGAAAGAAGTGCGGCAACAAACGTCGCAAGAGTTCCGCAGATAATATCAATCATACCGTACGGGCTTCCGAGATTTCCCAAAAAGCAGCCGATTGTAAGCCCGGGGATTGCTGCCGGAGTGAGTGCTGCAAGCACCGTAAGAGCCTCCGAAAATCGAAACTGAACAGCTCCGTAAGCAAGTCCGACCGATGATGCGGCGTAAGTCAATGCGGCGTAAAGTGCGGCAATTACCGCACCCGAAACGAGTGTGTAAACCTTTTTGTTTTTCATATTCAATTCTCCTTAGTTTTGATTGACACATAGTGTCGGTCAGGATGGTTACGAACTGACCGCTTCGCTTGAAGCAATGAAATGATACAGTATATTCCCTGTTTTGTCAAGGCTCAGACATAAAAACGGACTGTAAAAGCAGCAGTTTTACAGTCCGTTGATATATTCCGTTTTCAGTTGAGCGTAAACTCAACCGTTTTTGTTTCGCCGGGCGCAAAGGTAAGCGTTTCGGTTTTGTCGGAAAGTCCGCAGGAAAGCTTTATCGTTTGCTCAATATCGGAGGTTACGGTTACCTGTGCGGTTTTTGCGTTCACGTCCCATTTAAGCGAGTCAACGGTGGCACGGGTTCTTGCCTTTATGCCCGTTATCTCGCCTGCGTCAAAGCCCGACTCGAACAGTGCCGGAAGCACCTCTATCTCATTTGTGTTTGAATAAACAAGCGCTTCATTGACAATTCCGAGGTAGCCTATTGCAAAATCAGTACAATAACAGCTTCTCTGGTCGTAGTCGTGGTTTGTCATAAGAGAATTATATCTGATTTTATGGTTTTGAAGCTTCAAAAGAGCCGATGTGATACTTGTTCTGTCCTTGAGCCTTGCCGCAATAAGCGAACGGTGGACAAGTGCGTGGCTCGCCTCATTCTCCGAAGTTCTGTTATCAATCGCCTGTATGCAAGCCTGCTTGAGCTGTTCGTCGTTCTGCGTTTCAAACAGCGGCCATACACAGTAAAGGTGGCTTAAATGTCTGTGCTTGTTGTTCTCGCTGAACTGATTGCACGCCCATTCCTTGAGTGCTCCCGTCTCGTCATAGAGATACGGCGGAAGCTTTTTGAGCATATACTCCCACCTTGCCGTATCCGTTTCGGGTGCAACATCCTTTACAACGCTCAAAAGCATATTTATATTATCCCTGCATGCGGCAATGTCAATAGCCGTATTTGCATCGGACGGAGACGGATAATTTGACGGGTTGTTTTCGGGAGAATAGCTCGGCAAAATGCAATAATATTCATTATCGGCAAGCTCCGTCTTACCCGCTTCGTAATGAATATCCCCGTTTGAGTCGGTGTAATACTCGGCGGTCATAAGCTGTCCCCAATAGTTTACAGACTTAATCAAAAGCGGCATAAGCACATCTTCTTCAAGCCGCAAGTAACCACGGGCCTTAATCGTTTCTATATCACTGTCCGTAAGGTCGTCGGCAGTCGTCGAAAGCACGGATTTAAGCTTTTCAAGGTCTATTTCGTCGCTTAGCGGAATTCGTATATTGCCGTAGCACTGTAAGGTTTCATACAAGGGCTGAATCATCCAGCTTGAGCCTGCGTTCCAATATCTGAACGGATACGGATAACACGTTTCCGTGATTACCGCCTTGTCGCCGTCGGTATTTACGGGAGCCTGTATCGCATCGATAAAGCCGTGGGTCGCAAGTGCGTTTTCCTCCCAGTCGGGCAGCTGACGGAGTATAAAATATGTATAGCCTATCGGCGAAGAGGAAATATTGCCCGTATTCATGGATGAGGTCTGCAAATTAACATTTGCGTCCATTGTATATTTACTGCCCCAGCCCGTGTTCCATTCTCCTGTCCACATACCGTAAAGGCGTGAGGTTGAATATCCGCTGCAGCAGAGGTATGCATATCTGCCCGCATAGTACGAACGCTGGCTCAAAGCGGAATTGAGCTTTTTCTTAAATCGCTGCGAGCGTAAAAGTGATTCGTTTGACTTGTCGGAGCTTCCGTCCTTCAAGGTAAGCGTTACTGCGTAAAACTGCGGCTGATATATTGCAAGGTGTGCATTGAGCGCAGAGTCATAGCTGAATTTTCCGTCAGCCGTATATTTTTTTGCGAAATCAGCAGCTCTCTCATAAAGCGAATTTACAAGCGAATAGTCTGTTTGAGCGTCAAAGTCGGAATATCCGCCCATATTGTAATCCCTGCCCGTAACGGTTATGAGATAAACGCTATTCGCTTCGCTTACTGTAACCTGCGGTTGAGTGTCCGAAGCATATTGCTCATCGGAGGGCTTGGCTTTTTCCGAAAAATCGAGCGTACCGCCGTCCGTTACAATATATGTAAGAGTGGCATAGCCGCCGTTTTTAAGTTCCGAGTTTTCATAGTCGGGATAATGTGCGACAAAGGCAAGATATCCCTTGTCCCTGTCGGCTGTCTTTTTGTATCTTATATTTACCTCGTCGCTCTTTGAATAGTTCGCAAGAGTGGAAATATCGTCATAGCTAAGCGTAACGGTTACGGGTGTATTTTCACTTGACTTTTCGATTTTAGTAACGGTTACACAGTCGGCAAGAGAGGTAAAGGTCGTCCGCTCCCAAGTACCGTTTTTATCAGTGTATCTCACGCCGACCTGAGCCGTTTCATAGTCGGTATAGCGTACATAGTCCTTTGTGCGGTGCTTCTGCGAGGAAATACGCAGCTGACCGCCCGGATGGAAGCGGTAGACATCGTCATAGCTTGCATTGTCAACTATATCCTCGCCCTTAACAATGTTCTGCTTTACCGTTTTAAGCTCGTCCGCCGTGTCGGGACAGGTTCGGGCGTTTTCGTTAGGCATAATAAAATGCATATTCTGGTAAATAATCGTATCGCTGTACGGACTTCCGCTTGTGATAAAGCCCTCAAGACCGTTACCGCCGACCATTCCCTGCCGCCACGACTTTGTCTTATTTGTCTTTTTATCGGAAAGCTGTGTGTAGGAGGTCGAATATGAGATTTTCTCATTATCCTTAAACACATCGCTCATATCGGGCATTTTTGCACAAGCGGTACAAGAAATACAGACCGCCGCAACAAGAGCCGCCGAAATCAACTTTTTCATATTTTTCATTTCCTCACCTCTTGAAAAAGTATATCACAGTATTTTTCATAATACTATAAAATTTTTTGCAAAGCTTATTGACTTTATCAAGGTAAAGTGCTAACATATTAGTATGACAAAGCAAAGGAGCTATTGCAATGGCAGATTTCAGAACAGAGGCAACGGATCGCCTTTTCCAAACCTTTCTAAATCTTGAAAGTCTTGATGACTGTTATAAATACTTCGACGACCTATGCACGAAAAAGGAAATTATCGATATGGCGCAACGTCTTGAAGCCGCTATAATGCTTGAAAAGGGAGCAAATTACCTTACTATTTCAAAGCAAGTGGGCATAAGCACCGCCACGATAGGCAGGGTCAGCAACTGTCTGCGCTACGGCTCGGGCGGATATGAAAGTGTAATTAGGAAGCTTGAGGAGAGTGAAAAGAAATGATAATCGAAACCGATAATCTCAAATATGACGAGCAGGCTGTGTTTCTTCTTCGCTCGCTCTATTCAAAATACGGCTACAAGCAATACAAAATGCGTAAGTTTGAGGAATACGACCTCTATGTTCGCAACAAGGATTTTTTAATTTCCGACAGCGTAATAACCTTTACCGACACCAACGGCAAGCTTATGGCGTTAAAGCCCGACGTAACCCTGTCGATAGTCAAGAACACGAAGGACTCCGACGGCTCTGTGCAAAAGGTCTATTACGACGAAAATGTTTACAGGGTATCAAAAGGCACTCATTCATATAAAGAAATCAAGCAGGCAGGTCTTGAGTGTATCGGCGACGTTGACACTTACTGTGTATGCGAGGTTTTGAGCCTTGCCGTAAAGAGCCTTATGACGATAAGTGAAAGCTGCGTCGTTGACGTTTCCGACCTTGCGATACTTTTTGCGCTTTATGATTATATCGGTCTTTCGTATGAGGCGAGGAAAAGAATGACCTCGCTCATTTCCGACAAAAACACCCACGAAATGAAGCGGCTTTGTGAGGATATGTCGGTTTCGGCAGAAAGCACGGCGCTTTTGGAGGAGCTTATATCCTACAACGGCACTCCCGACGAGATTTTGCCGAGGCTCGAGGCTATGGCTGAACGAATAGGCGCACAGGCTGAATTTTCGGAATTTGAAAGCGTTGTTTCATCACTTGACGAGGAGCTTCAAAGCAAGCTGCGTATTGACTTCTCGGTAGTGAGCGATATAAACTATTATAACGGTATAGTTTTTAAGGGCTTTATCGACAAAATCCCCGACAGCGTGCTTTCGGGCGGCAGATATGACTCGCTTATGCAGAGTATGTCGAGAAAATCAAAGGCGATAGGCTTTGCCGTATATATAGATATGCTTGAACGCTTCAATATAAAGGAAAGGGAGTTTGACTATGCTGCGGTTTTGCTCTATTCGGAAAACGACAGCATTTCAACAGTCAAAAACGCAGCGCAAAAGCTTATAAATGAGTACGGCTGCGTGTTCACGGCAAAAAAGCTCCCTGAAAAAGCAACCTACGGTAAGCTTTTCGAGCTTCAAAACGGAGAGGTGATTTTAATTGAAAACAATGCTTAATGTTGCTCTCCCAAAGGGCAGGCTCGGCGAAAGGGTTTATTCCATGTTTGAAAAGGCAGGCTTCCCCTGCCCGTCAATCAAGGAGGTAAACCGAAAGCTTATATTTGAAAACGAAGAGGCAGGCGTTCGCTACTTCTGGGTTAAACCCTCGGATGTTGCAATATACGTCGAAAGAGGTGCCGCAGACATAGGCATTGCTGGCAAGGATATTCTTCTTGAATATGAGCCGGATATTTATGAGCTGCTCGACCTCGGAATAGGCAAATGCAGAATGGTGGTCGCCGCACCTAAGGGCTTCCGTGACGACGTTCGCAAAACGCTTCGGGTTGCAACGAAATTTTCAAACATAGCTCAAAATTATTACGCCTCACTCGGCAGAGATATTGATATAATACATCTTAACGGGTCAATCGAGATAGCTCCGATTTTAGGGCTTTCCGACGTTATTGTAGATATTGTCGAAACAGGTACGACGCTTAAAGAGAACAATCTTGAGGTCGTTGAAACGGTCGTTCCGATTTCGGCAAGGCTTATAGCAAACAAGACGGGCTACAAGTTCAAAACGGCTCAAATCGAAAAGGTTACAAATTGCTTAAAGCAGCAGGTGGAGTGTAAAAATGATTAAGATAATGAAATACGGCGAAGTGCCGAACAGTGAAATTTTTGCCCGTTCCGTTCCGAAAACCGATGTTGCCGGAACGGTTGCGGAAATCATAAAAAATGTAAGAGAGAACGGCGACAAGGCACTTTTTGAATACTGTGAAAAATTTGATAAGGCGCAGCTTTCCTCACTTGCGGTAACAAAAGAGGAAATCGACGAGGCGTTGAGCCTTGTAGAGCCTGAATTTTTGGAAATACTTGAAAAGGCAGCAAAAAACATCAGAAAATTCCACTCCCGTCAGGTACGCAACAGTTTTATAATCAACGACGAGGACGGAATTGTAATCGGTCAGAAGATAATTCCCGTTGACAGAGCAGGACTGTATGTGCCGGGCGGTACTGCGGCTTATCCGTCAACAGTTCTTATGGACGCCATCCCTGCAAAGATAGCAGGTTGTCGTGAGGTCGTAATGGTAACCCCTCCGACAAAGGACGGCAAGGTAAATCCCGTTATACTTGCGGCGGCACACGTTGCAGGCATTGACCGAATTTTCAAAGTCGGCGGAGCACAGGCAATAGCGGCACTCGCATACGGAACGCAAAGTATTACTAAGGTGGATAAAATCGTAGGTCCGGGAAATGCCTTTGTGGCTGAGGCTAAAAAGCAGGTTTTCGGCGTTGTTTCAATCGATATGATAGCAGGTCCGAGCGAGATACTTATAGTTGCGGACGGCAAATCGAATCCGGCATATGTTGCGGCGGATCTTCTCTCACAGGCAGAGCACGACAAAATGGCGAGCGCAGTGCTTGTTACCGACAGCGCAGAGCTTGCAAGGAACGTCAGCACGGAGCTTGAAAAGCAAATTCCGTTGCTTGAACGCCGTGAAATCGCAAGAGAGTCCATTGATGTAAACGGCAAAATAATCGTTGCCGATACACTTGACGCCGCAATTGAAATCGCAAATGAAATTGCTCCCGAGCATTTGGAGCTGTGCGTTGACAATCCGTTTGACAAGCTCGACAGCATACGTCACGCAGGCTCGATATTTATGGGCAGAAATTGCCCCGAGGCTCTCGGCGACTATTTCGCAGGGCCTAACCACACCCTGCCGACAAGCGGAACGGCAAAATTTTCAAGTCCGCTTTCCGTTGACGACTTCATAAAGAAAACGCAATACACCTATTACACAAAGGACGCACTCAAAAAAGTTGCCTTCGACGTTGCGGCTTTTGCGAAAAAAGAAGGCTTGACGGCACACGCAAAGAGTGCTGTTATCCGTGTGGAGGACGAGCAGTGAGCAGATACTTTTCAAAAAAATTCAAGGCTCTTGTCCCCTACACCCCGGGAGAGCAGCCCAAAGAGATGAAATACATAAAACTGAACACCAATGAGTCTCCGTTTCCGCCGAGCGAAAAGGCAATGAAAAAAGCAGCCGAAGCGGTTAAAAATCTTCAGCTTTACTGCGACCCCGAGTGCCGTGAGCTTGTAAAAAAGGCAAGCGAAGTCTTTTCGGTCGATACAGATGAAATACTTTTCACAAACGGCTCTGATGAAATTCTCAACTTCGCCTTTTCGGCATTTTGCGACGAAACGCACCCTGCGGTTTTCCCCGACATAACCTACGGCTTTTATCCCGTATTTGCCGAGATAAACCGTGTGCCATATGAGGAAATTCCGCTAAAGGACGATTTTACAATTTCGGTTGACGACTACATCGGAATAAACAAAACGATTTTTATAGCAAACCCCAATGCCCCGACAGGTATTGCGTTAAGTCTTAACGACATTGAAAAAATCGTTTCCTCAAACCCCGAGTCGGTCGTTGTTATAGACGAAGCGTATGTTGACTTCGGCACGGAAAGTGCTGTAAGTCTTATTCACAAATACAGTAATCTGCTTGTTACGCAGACATTTTCAAAATCACGCTCGCTTGCAGGCGGACGGCTCGGCTTCGGAATTGCCTGTAAGGAGCTTATCGCAGACCTTAACACAATCAAATATTCCACAAATCCATATAATATTAACTCTCTTACTCAAGCTGTGGGAGCAGGCGTTTTAGAGGATGAGGAATACACAAAAAATAACTGTAAGACGATAATCGAAAACAGAGAATATCTTACAAAAAAGCTTGAAGATATGGGCTTTTTCGTTCTTCCGTCAAAGGCCAATTTCGTGTTCGCAAGGCACGACAAATTAGGCGGACGGGCACTCTATGAGGCTCTCAAAAGCAAGGGCGTGCTTGTAAGGCATTTTGACAGCGAAAGGCTCAGGGACTATAACCGCATCACAGTCGGAACAAAAGAGCAAATAGACATACTCACACAAAAAATTGCGGAGGAATTATGATGATCAATTTGAGAACTGCAAAAATTGACAGAAAAACCAACGAAACCGATATAAAGCTCTCGCTGAATATCGACGGAACAGGCAAAAGCGACATCAACAGCGGCTGCGGCTTTCTTGACCATATGCTGACTCTTTTCGCCTCTCACGGAAAATTTGACCTTGAAATAAAGTGCGACGGCGACACCTATGTTGACGACCACCACACGACCGAGGATATAGGTATTGCTCTCGGACAGGCATTTTCGCAGGCACTCGGCGACAAAAGAGGTATCGTTCGCTATGGGGACACAATTCTTCCTATGGACGAGGCTCTTATTCTTACGGCGGTTGATTTTTCGGGCAGGAGCTGTCTGAGGTACTCGCTTGACATTCCTGCACAAAAGGTCGGCTCCTTCGACACAGAGCTTGTAAAGGAATTTTTCATCGCATTCACAAGCAACGCAAAGCTCACGCTTCATATAATGCAGCTTGACGGCGAAAACTCACACCACATAATCGAGGGTGCGTTCAAGTCCGTCGCAAGAAGCATCAGAACTGCGGTAAAAATCGACAGCGATTTTGCCGACGAAATCCCGTCCTCAAAGGGTGTGTTATAATGGTTGCAATTATTGATTACGGCGTGGGAAATCTCTTTTCGTTAAAAAGCTCATTTTCCGCTATCGGTGCAGACGCCGTTGTTACAAGCTCAAAATCGGAGCTTGAAAGGGCGAAGTCGATTATCCTGCCGGGCGTAGGTGCGTTTTGTGATGCCGCAAAAAAGCTCAAGGACAGCGGACTTGAGGACACGGTTATTTCCCTTGCTAAAGCCGGAAAGCCCCTTATGGGCATTTGCCTCGGTATGCAGCTTCTGTTTGAGAAAAGCTATGAATACGGCGAGCACAGGGGCTTGGGGCTTATTAAGGGCGAGATAAGACCTATCGAAACAGTCATTCCGAAGGACTATAAAATTCCGCATATCGGCTGGAACAGCCTTGAAATTAAGAAACAAACACCGATTTTTGAAAACGTAAAAAACGGCGAATACGTTTACTTCGTTCATTCATATTATGCCGCCGACTGTGAAAGCTCGGTAACGGCGGTATCAGACTACGGCGCACCGCTTACGGCGTCGGTGCAAGACGGAAATATTTTCGGCTGTCAGTTTCATCCCGAAAAAAGCGGCGAAACAGGACTTAAAATACTTCGCTCATTTGTAGCCTTAGGGGAGGGAAAATAATGTTTATCTATCCTGCAATAGACCTTTACGAGGGCAAGGCGGTAAGACTTTTCAAGGGCGATTACGCACAAATGGAGATCTTTTCGGAAAATCCGCCCGAGGTCGCAAAGGATTTTGAGAGCTGCGGCGCAACGCACATACATCTTGTTGACCTTGAGGGTGCAAAAAACGGAAAAACGCCGAATTTTGACACGGTTATGAAAATTCACAACGCAACGGATATGTTTTGCGAAATCGGCGGCGGAATACGCAGTATGGAAACGGTCGAAATGTACCTTGAAAACGGGATTGACCGTGTAATTCTCGGCACGGCGGCTGTAAATGACAGAAAATTCCTTGAAAGAGCCGTCGGAAAATATAAAGACAGGATTGCCGTAGGCGTTGACATAAGGGACGGTTTTGTCGCAATCAAAGGCTGGACGGAAAAATCGGAGCTTGAAGCGTTTGCGTTTTGCAGAGATATGCAGGCTCTCGGCGTTTCGACGCTCATATGCACCGATATTTCAAAGGACGGCGCAATGAAAGGCACAAACCACAGCTTATACAAGGAATTGAGCGAACAGCTGAAGATGAACATAATTGCCTCGGGCGGCGTTTCCTCGCTCGATGATGTCAAAAAGCTTCGTGCGCTCAATATTCACGGTGCGATAATCGGTAAGGCTTATTATACAAAGGCTATCGATTTGAGAAAGGCGGTTGAGTTGGCTCTGTGATTACAAAAAGAATTATTCCCTGCCTTGACGTCAAGGACGGGCGTGTTGTAAAGGGTGTAAATTTCAAGGGCTTGCAGGACGTCTCATCTCCTGTTGAGCTTGCAAAATATTACACGCAAAACGGTGCCGACGAGCTTGTGTTTTATGATATAACCGCTTCCTCGGACGGCAGAAAACTGTTTACCGACATACTTTGCGAAACTGCAAAAAGCGTATTCATTCCGCTTACCGTCGGCGGCGGTATAAACACCGTTGAGGACTTTGACAGAGTGTTAAAATGCGGTGCCGACAAGGTCAGCGTGAACTCCGGAGCTATCAAAAACCCCGATTTAATCTGTAAAGCTGCAAAGCTTTACGGCGACCAATGCGTAGTGCTGTCGGTTGATGTCAAAAGGGTTGACGGCGTTTTCAGAGTTTTTGCAAAGGGCGGCAGAGAAAATACGGGGATGGACGCCATTGAATGGATAAAACGCTGCGTTGCAAACGGTGCAGGCGAGGTTGTTGTCAATTCCATTGATACGGACGGCGTAAAAAATGGCTTCGATCTTGAAATGCTCGATAAGGTATGCGATGCGGTAAACGTGCCTGTAATCGCCTCGGGCGGAGCAGGAAAAATCGGGGACTTTATCACTCTTTTCAATACCGTTCCAAAGGTTGACGCAGGACTTGCCGCTTCGATTTTCCATTTCGGAGAGGTCAGCATAAACGACTTAAAAAAAGAGATGAAACGCAATAACATTCCGACAAGGATATAAGGAGAAAGCTATGTTGAACATTGACGAACTTAAATTTGACGAAAAGGGTCTTATCCCCGCAATCGTCGTTGACGCAAAGACGAAAAAGGTCTTGACCCTCGCATATATGAACAGAGAAAGCCTTGAAATATCGCTTGAAAAGGAGCTTACCTGCTTTTGGAGCCGTTCAAGGAACGAGCTGTGGCTCAAAGGCGAAACAAGCGGAAACTATCAGCACATTGTTTCGATAACGGCAGACTGCGACAATGACGCTCTTGTCGTAATGGTTGAGCCTGACGGTCCTGCCTGCCACACAGGCTCATATTCCTGCTTTACAAAGCCCGTTTTCCAAAGTGAGGAACGCTCGGAATTTTCCTACGAAGGACTTATGGAGCTGATAAGAGGCAGAAAGACAAATCCGCAAGACGGCTCATATACCACCTATCTTTTCAACAAGGGACTCGATAAAATTCTTAAAAAGGTCGGCGAGGAAAGCACGGAGGTAATCATTGCCGCCAAAGCCGAGGACAAAAAGGAAACAGTTTACGAAATTGCGGATCTTGCCTATCATATTATGGTGCTTATGGTTGAAACGGGAATTTCACTTGACGATATAAGAGACGAGCTGGCATCACGCCACGTTATCGACCACAAGGTAAAGCAGGAGAAGATGACCTAATGGAGCTTTTTGATTTACACGTTCATTCCGTTTTCAGCGACGGCAAGGACACACCGAGGGATATAGTTGTTTCGGCAATTGAAAAGGGTGTAAAAACACTTGGCTTTTCCGACCATTCCTACACAGAATTTGACGAGCGATATTGCATACAAAGGGACAAGCAAGCCGAATACCTCCGTACAATTAACGAATTAAAAAATGAATTTTCGGACAAAATAGAAATCCTTTGCGCCACCGAGCAGGATTTTTATTCAACCGCCCCCACGGCAGGCTATGATTATGTCATAGGCTCTGTTCACTATGTTTTGATTGACGGAGAGTACATTCCCGTTGACGAAACCGCCGATATATTAAAGCAAGCGGCAGATAAATATTTTTCGGGCGATATTTTAAGCCTTTGCGAAGCGTATTTTGAAAACGTCGGCAAGGTTTATGAGAAAACCAAGTGCGATATTGTCGGACACTTTGACCTGATAACAAAATTCAACGAGCATGAACAGCTCTTTGATGAAACCGACCCGAGATATATAAGAGCCTGCCGAAAAGCCGTTGATAAAATAATCGAGGACTGCAAGGTGTTTGAAATCAATACGGGTGCTATCAGCCGAGGTTACAGGACTACCCCCTACCCGTCCGAAAATATACGAAGCTATATTCGTCAAAAGGGCGGAAAGTTCATTCTTTCAAGCGACAGCCACCAAAAAGAAACGCTGTGCTTTGAGTTTGACAAATTCCGTAATTTGCTGTAATAAAAATAAAAATCTGTAAAAGCTAAATATTTTTCAAATTACACTTGCAAAACCCAAGGAATTTATATATAATATAAAGGCATTTTGCGAGAACAATAATATTCGCAAATCAATAATTGCTACTGTGGCTCAGTTGGTAGAGCAGCGCATTCGTAATGCGCAGGCCGTCGGTTCGAGTCCGACCAGTAGCTCCAAAAAAGAGGTTTGATCTATGCGTTGGTCAAACCTCTTTTTGATTGTCAATAAGCGTATTAAAGCCCATATAATTTATGGCTTTTTGTATTTCTTTTTATCACTGCCTTATAACCGACATTTCTAATGGTAACAATTTCAAATTCTTTATTGTTCCTTAGCTTGTTACGAAGTCTGTTCACATGTACATCAACAGCTTTATCATTGCTTTCCGTATTAACTTATGATATTATAAGTATATAATTATCAATTTGTTTTGAGGAATAAGATGAAAGAGTATATATGTAAAATCGCTTCTATTGATGAAGTGATAACAAAATGGAATTATGAAATAAAAAAACAAAAGCGAAAACAAAAGAAATCGGCTTTAGAGTTAGTGAAAAATAATGCAGTTGAGAATATAA